>PVBE010627441.1_pt1 | contig 274278 bp, 226 predicted proteins | sample 1631181 | NCBI WGS metagenome assembly PVBE01 (sample SAMN08397723, study PRJNA350692) | Marine metagenome, whole genome shotgun sequencing project. | isolation source: water | place: Pacific Ocean | collected 2012-04 | reverse complement strand
CCTCGCGCCTGCTCCACTTCGGCCTCCCGGAGCTTGCGTACGATCTGCTCGGCGCTGTGCCTCTTACTCGGCATTCTGACCTCCCTTCTTCGACCCAGATCGTGAGATTACATCTGGATCCGTTTTTGGGGGTCAGGTCAGTTCTGGTCAACGACGGGAGCAAGGATCGCACCCACGAGGCATGCCGCTTGCTGTGTGAGCGATTCCCGGGAGTTGTCCAGTATCTACGCCTTGCCAAGAATTTCGGCGAGCACAGCGCCGTCAAGGTCGTCTCCCTGCGAGTACGGACAGTCAGGCCCGGGCTTCCGCTGCCGCTCGGGCCCCGGCCAGCGGACACGATGAGCCGAGGCTTCGACGTCACCGTCCTTCAGCGCACCGTATCCTTCCCGCCATGATCGTTGGCGGCCGCTAGCTGTCGACGCGGCGGGCGAGCGCCACGACGCTGACGCCGAAGGGAAGCCGGAAGCGAGCGGCCAGTGGCACTTCGACTCTGTAGAGTGCGCCGAGCAAGGCATTGGCAAGCGAAGACGCTTCCTTCAGCTGCGATTGGCCTTCCTCGGGCGTTTCCCGGCCGAGCGCTGAATCTAGCCAGCGGCCCCCGATCCGCATCGCCGCCACGGCTGGAAACACGGTCATGTGGAAGTACGACGCATGCACCGGACTCAATCCCGCCGCGGCCAACTCGCTGAGCAATCCGGCGCGGCTGAAACGGCGCGCTCCATGGTGAGAGGCGTCGTGCCGGCCGTAGAGCGCCGGGCAGGCGGAGTCGGTGATCAGGAGATGCCCGCCGGGTCGAAGGACGCGGGCGACTTCCGCCAGCGCGCGATCGACCCGAGCTACGTTGCGGTGATACAGCAAGTCGAAACAGCCGACCAAGTCGAATCTGGCATCGGCGAACGGCAGCCGCTGGGCATCGCCGTTCACCGGCATACCGTGGCGCAAGAACTTCAACGCTGGCGTGAAATGGTCCAGCCCGACGACCGGCCCGTAGTGTTCGAGCACGGGCATCATCGCTCCGGTGCCGCAGCCGATCTCGAGGGATCGAGCGGGTTTCCGAACACTCGCATGGCGGGCAAGCATGGTGGTCGCAAGGCGTCGTTTGGCGACGAACCACCAGTGGTGATTCTGTAAGCGCGCCATCTTGGCGTACTCGCCGATCTTCATTTCAGGTCCTTCGACCGGCCGAGGCTCGACGTGCTTCGCTGCCGGTGATACGCAGTCCGACCAGCCGCACCACGGTGCCCAAGTAGCGCCAGCCGCGCGTGACGAAGTGCCTCAAGCTGGGGGCAGTCTTGGACTCCCCGGCCACGCGCGAGGCCATCTCGTAGGGCAGCTCACGCACCCGATAGCCACGCAAGGCAGCTCTGCCGAGCAGTTCGATGCAGTACTCGCCGTAGTTCCCGACGAAGCCGAGGTCGAGAATGCGTTCGCGCTCGCCCATTACGTAGCCGGTCGTGTAATCGGTCACGGCCGGGTGAATGCAGATTTGCGCGAGCTTGTTGATTGCCCGGCTGTAGAGTCGCTCGAAGCGCGAGGCACGGATATCGGCCGCGCCGTGCACGTAGCGTGAGAGCGCCGTGATGTCTGCCTCACCAGCCTGTAGCGGCGCGAGCAAGTCGATGACCATCTCAGGTGGGTGCGAGAGATCACAGTCCATCCAAACGACGAATTCTCCGCTGGCGCGCTCCACTCCCTCGCGGATCGAGTCGGTAAGTCCCTGCGGCGGCTGGCGCTCGATGACCTTGAGAGCTGGGTACCGGGCGCCAAGCTCGCGCGCTACGGCAGCGGTGCCATCGGGGGAGCGATCGTCCATCACCAGCAGCTCGTGCGGTAGTTTCTGGAGCGCCGCCGAGAGCCGCTCGATCAGCGGGGCGATGTTGTCGCGTTCGTTGAACGTTGGCAGAACAACGCTCAGGATCGGGGTAGCTGCGTTCATCGAGTCAGGACAGGACCGCACGCACGGCGGCACACACCTGGTCGATTTGCGATTCGGTGATGGTTAAGCCCGAAGGCAGGTACAGGCCCCGGCGAGCGATGCGCTCGGTCACGGGGTAGCTCTCGTCAACGTACCAGCCACGCTCGCGGAGCACGGGTTGTTCGTGCATGCCGAGGAAGAAGGGTCGCGTCTGCACGCCCATCTCGGCGAGCCGCCGGGTGAACTCCTCGGCGTCGTAATCGTGGTCGTCACCGAGCACGACCCCATACATCCAGTAGACCTGGCGGGCCCATGGGCGCTCCACTGGCAGCTGCAGTGCTTCGATGCCAGCCAACCGTTCGTTGTATGCGTGTCCCATCCGCCGTTTGGTGGTCACGATCTCGTCGATGCGTTCGACCTGGGCCAAACCGATGGCGGCCTGCAGGTTGGTGATGCGGTGGTTGTGTCCGAGCCTGGAGTGTCGGAAGCGTCGTGGCGGCTCGAACCACAGGTTGCGCTCGCTGCGCAGAAATTCCGCGGTTGCCGCATCATCGGTGACCACCATACCGCCCTCGCCGGTAGTCACGAGCTTGTTGGCGTAGAAGCTGAACGTTGCCAGGTCACCGAGTCCTCCACATCGTCGCCATTCACCTTCGCCCGTCGAATGCCCGGCCAGGTATTCGGCCCCGTGAACCTCGGCCGCGTCCTCGATGATCTTCAGGCCATGCCGCGCTGCCAGTTCCCAGAGCGGATCCATGTCCACCGGGTGGCCGTAAATATGCACGGGCATGATCGCCCGCGTCCGCGGTCCTACACGTGCTGCGACCTGGTCGGTGTCCATGCACCAGGTCTCAGGATCGCAATCCACCAGCACCGGAACGCCTTGGCTGTAAACCACAGCCTGCGCGCAAGAGATGATCGTGAAGCTCGGGAGGATGACCTCGTCACCCGGCTCGAGATCGAGGCTGGCCACAGCGGCCTCGAGCGCCGTCGTGCCGTTGCTCACCGCGACGCCATACTTGACGCCGCAGTAGTCGGCCCAGACGTGCTCGAAGCGATCCAGGTACTCACCTGCCGAAGAGATCCAGCCGGTGCGGATGCAGTCGGTCAGGTACTCCAGCTCCTGCTCGCCCATGAGCGGCTCGTTTACCGGGATCATCGCCGGGTGTCTTCCCCTCTGGACTCGGAGGTCCGGTTAGCCGCATGGTGAGCCATCACGCTTCGACCACGACCCACTAGAAGTGTTCTTTCTCGTCGAGTCCGGGGTACGGGCCCTGCTTGATCTCGAGCAGAACCGTGTCTTCCAACATCCGGAAGCCGTGCCCGCCACTGACCATAAGCATGATGTCACCGGGACCCAGCTCGCGGGTCGCTATCAACTGATGATCGTCGTCGTAGATGTCCACCTCGCATCGACCTGACTTTACGATCACAACTTCGGAGGTGCCCACGAGATGGCGCTCGAGAGGTTTGTGGACGTGGCGGGCGATCTCGCCGCCAGCGGAGTAGACCACGAAGCCGACTTGCTGTTTGAACTCCGGCGGCGTCAAGAACGTGGTTTCGGTGGGGCTCAGGCGCGCACTGATCACGTAGGCCAGAGGGGTGTCGCCGCTCCGAATAATGTCGACATCGTTCATGGAGGCGAAGAACCCGCTCGCGATGGCTGGAGGGTCAGTGTCGCATCGGAGTCTAGCAGGCCCGCTGGCGAAAGCATGGAGAACCGCACCATGACCACAGAGGACTCATTCCGGACTTCCGGATTGGGGTCGCCTACTGCTCGCTTTCGTCCTGGCCAGCTTCGTCGGGGACTGCATTCTTAATGGGCACACCGTGGATCTGATAGCGTGCCACGAGCCACGGGGCGGAACTGAGGGGCGGCGCACTCTCAAGGCAGGAGGCACGTTTCAATGCGAACCGAAACTCGAGCCCTCGTCACTCTCGCAGCCTGCCGCCGAGGCGGCCTTCTGCCGCGCAAGATCGCGGCCTCCGCCTTGCTCTTGGCCCTCGCCTTGAATAGCGGCTGCACAATGACCAAACGCTTTGACGCATTCGGTCCAGAGGGCGAAGCCATAGCGGTGGAATTCAAATCGGGGCTCGGTGCAACCGGAGGCGACGTTACGGTCACTTTCGCGGACGGACGCAGCCTGGCTGGTCGCTGGACGCAAACCAAGGGCCGGGCGAACCTGACCTCAATCTTTATCAGTACGCCTAACGGCCCTGTGACCGCGTAGCCCTGGCGGGTATGGATGACCCGGCAGGCGTGGCGGTCTTGTCCGGCCCTGGAACGCGAGTGATTTGCACGTTCGAGGGAACCTACGAGAGCGGATTCGGTACTTGTCTCGATTCGGATGGAATCCGTTATTTCGGCGTATGGTAGATGGTCGCCTTCGCCGTGCTCGATCCTGGATTCACTAATGGCGTCGCCGCCATTGATGGGCTGCGAAATCAATCCGCCAGGTGACTCTATGGTGACTCGGGTCTAGTCGGTCCATCGATCCCGGAAACAACGAACCCCGTAAACTACTGAGCCAGCGGGGCTTGTGAGAGAGCCGACGCGGGGAGTCGAACCCTGAACCTACTGATTACGAAGGCGATCCGAGCAAGACCTGATTGCTGGCTGATTGCTGCAGGTGCTGGCTCATCGCCGGTGAGGTCTCCGGGCCGTTCAGTGCGCGGCAGTGCTGCCTCAGGCCGAAGAAGCTGCTCGGCCCACCGGCGCGCTGCAGCCGCGGGGCGAACGGGCGTCCGTTGCCTCGCCTTACCGCTGATGCTTCGGCACCTGGACCGGCGTTGCACCGGCGTCGCGCATCATGCGGTCGAGGTCGGCGACCTCGGAGATGTACAACGACGTCAACTGCGCGAGTGTCTCCTCCAGCTCCGCGTGAAGCTCCTCGTAGTTGCGACGCTGCCCCGTGGTCGGGCGGTGATTCGAACGATCAACCTTCGAGTACAGGTACGCGATCTTGCTGTCGAAGCCGGGAGCGAAGCTCCCGAGGTCGTTGCTGCCCTCGGCCTGCGGTTGCCACAGCATCACCTCGAGCTCTTCGAAGCGCTCGCTGATCGGCCGTGCCGCCGCCTCGATCGCGGCCACCTCGATGCCAGCCCCCCGCATGCTCTCGAGACGATCGCCGATCTGATCGCGCACCGACCAGATGGTGCGGATGGCGTCGAATACTGCTTGCAGGTCGTCGCGAATGCGCAGCTCCATCTCGAGGCGCTCCTCGTGGTGGGCCTGCGGTGTGTCCAGGCGCGGGTCGGCGACGATTCGGAACGACACTTCCCGGCTCCAGTCGCCCATCGACAGACGCGCCCGATGCTCGCCGGGGGTCGAGCGTGGGCCGTGCGTGAGTCCGTAGATCACCATACCGTCGGGGCGGTCGGGCGGCGCGTAGCGGGTGTCCCACACGAAGCGATTCATGCCAGGGTCGGTGGTCAGCCGGATCTCGCCGCGAGACGCGAAGTCGATGTCCGCTGGGTTCGGGTCCGGGTCACGGTTGCTGTGGAAGGCGCGAGCGAGGTCGCCATCCGGGCCGAAGATCTCCAGCGTCAGCGCGCTCTCATCACCAGCAACGCCCTCCGCTGCAGCTGCCGCAGTCTCTGCGCCTCCGGCCGCCAGCGCGTAGAAGATCTGTACGCCGTCCGGCGGGTTCTCGCCGCTTCGCTCTTCCGGACCCGAGCCTCCACGAGTGAACGCCTGCACGGTGTCCCGGGGAGGGAAGAGGTAGGCGGGCGTCGATCCATCGGCGAGCGCCGCATGCACGTCGCGCGCACGGTACAACGGCGTCACGTCGTCGAGGATGTAGATGCCTCGCCCCTGCGTCGCGACCACGAGGTCGCCGCGATGCACGCGCATGTCGGTGACAGGGATCGGGGGCAGGTTCAGCTGCATCTTCTGCCAGTGACGGCCGTCGTCGAACGACACGTAGAGGCCGAACTCGGTTCCCGCGTACAACAGCCCGCGCACCACCGGGTCCTCGCGCACGATCCGCACAGGGGTGTCCGCAGGTATGCCGTTGGCGCCCGTGGTGAGTTGTGTCCAGGTGTCGCCGTAGTCGCTGGTGGCGAACACGTACGGTTGCCAGTCATCGAGCATGAAGGCCTTCACCGGCACGAAGATGCGCCCCGGACCGTGCGCCGACATCTCGATGTTGTTGACCGTGCCGCGAGCCGGGATTCCTGGTGGTGTGATGTCGCTCCAGTTCGCTCCCGCATCGCGAGAGACCCACACCTTGCCGTCGTCAGTGCCCACCCAGAGCAGCCCCTCTTCGTGGAGCGACTCCTCGAACGCGAAGATCGTGTTGTAGACCTCGGCGCCCCAGTTCTCCCCCGTGACCGGCACGCCGGAAAAGCCCTGCGTCTCGGGATCGTCGGTCGTCAGGTCGGGGCTGATCACCTCCCAGCTGTGACCGCCGTCTCGTGTCCGCACGACCCTCTGCGCGGCGTGGTAGACGATAGCCGGGTCGTGCGGCGACATCCGGATCGGGGCGTTCCAGTTGTAACGCAGGCGCAACTGTGAGGCTGGCATGCCGAACTCCGTCTGCGGATCGGCCATGACCGCCTGGCGATCGCCGGTCTCCAGATTCACGCGGCTGATCTCCCCCGCGTAGCACCCAGCGTAGATCTCCACCGGATGGTCAGGATCGAAACCGAAGTGGGCCGATTCGCAGCCGCCGACGTCTCGCCAGTACGCGTAGGGTGACAGTGCCCCCTCGAAGCGGCTCGGCAGGCGGATCGAGGAATTGTCCTGCTGCGACGCGTATACGTGGTAGGGAAACAGGTTGTCGACGGAGATGTTGTAGATCTCGGCGGTTGGCTGGTTCAGGAAGGACGTCCACGTATCCATCCGATCCAGCGTGACCTGCGCGCCGCCGTCGTTGGCGAGCACCAGGATGTCGGAGTCGTTCGGGTTGATCCACAGGTCGTGGTTGTCGGTGCCGAAGGTACCGCTTTGCACGGTCTCGAACGTGCGGCCACCGTCAGTGGACACGAAGGCGTCCACTGCCAGCGCGTAGACCCTGTGCTCGTCGGACGGATCGACGAAGATGTGGGTGTAGTACCAGGGGCGCTCGTATAGCCTGCGCCCGACGTTGGTCTCTTGCAGGCGCCAGCTCTCGCCTGCGTCGTCTGAGATGTAGAGCCCGGACACCTCCGGATCCGCCTCGATCAGCGCATACAGCTTGTCCGGGTTTGATGCCGACAGCGTCAGGCCGATCTTGCCCATCGCGGTGTCGGGGAGCCCGTCCGCAAGGCGTTTCCACGTGTCTCCGCCATCGATGCTCTTGTAGATGCCGTCGTCGTCTCCTCCGGAAATGATCGTCCACGGCTTGCGCTCGACGGTCCACGCCGTGGCGTACAGCACGCGCGGATTCGACATGTCGAGCTCCAGCTCGTTCGCACCCGTGTCGTTGTCGAAGTAGAGGATCTTCTCCCAGCTCTGGCCCCCGTCACGCGAGCGAAACACTCCGCGCGTCTCGCCGTGTCCGAACGGGTTGCCGATCACCGCCACGTACACGAGGTCGGGATCGTCCGGATGCACGCGGATGCGTCCGATCTGACCGGCGTCGCGCAGCCCGATGTGGGTCCATGTGCGGCCGGCATCCGTGGAGCGATACATCCCTTTGCCGATCGACACGTTGTTGCGGATCGTCTTCTGACCCGTACCCACGTATACGACGTTGGAGTCCGACGGTGCCACCGCGATTGCACCGATGTTGCTAACCTCGAAGTCGTCGTCGGAAATCACGTTCCAGGTCTCGCCGGCGTTGGTGCTCTTGAACAGCCCGCCCGAGGCGCCGAGGTAGAACGTGTGCGGTTCGCCGGGCACACCCGCTACGGCTCCGGATCGTCCACCGCGGTAGGGACCGAGAAAGCGGAGGCGCAGCGACCGATAGACGGCTGGATCGACGATCGTGTTCGGGTCGTCGATGGCCTGGGGCGCCGCCCCGGCGGTGGAGATCGAGCTGACGGCGGCGAGGACCAAGATCAGCGAGACCAAAGCTCTGGCCGAGGGCAGTGTCTGCAAGCTCATGACGGGTCTCCTGCATGGGGGTGGTGCGCTCGGTCGTCGCTGACCGGTCGAGGTCTGGCGGCCGAGTGAAAGGGAACCGTACGCTGCAAGCGCTTGGCGGAGCCATCATAGGTTCAGTAACTCCCAAGCCTCCTTGTATTCATCACTCGGATCTCGGAAGTTCCGCGGGATGCCGCCGAGCGATCTCCAGGGGTCTTGCTGCGGCGCTCGATGCTGAAAGTGCGCAGATCGTCAGCCTGAACCGCCCGTGACTATGCGATCGCCGCGGATTCCGATATCGGCGTGAACCGCGGGGTTGCCGGTCCCGTCGAGCACCCGCCCACCCCGGATCAGCACATCGAGAGTCTGGGCGGGCGGTTCATCCGACGCTGGTAAAGCCCCCGCGAAAGCGAGGATAAGCACCGCGACACACGCGGCCCGCGGCGCTCGCCCTGAATCGCCCATCAAGCTTCTCCGGCTCCGTTGTCGCTGCCGCGCTTGCACTCGGCGGACCAACGCTCGTGAAGCGAGAGCGGGAGCCGCCGTGCGAATGGCCGAATCGGCCCATCGGATCATCGTGATTCTGATTGCTATCTGATTGCTATACGAAAACGGCCCGCCAGGTGACGGTCGGTAAGTTATTGATGTTAAAGAGCCGGCGCGCGGATTCGAACCGCGGACCTGCTGATTACGAATCAGCTGCCCTTATCGAGGCCGCGAGGATGCTCGCGGCCGACCTGTCTAGGTGGCGCGGACTGTCCCCAAATTGTCCCTTTCTTGTCCCTGAGCCGAACAAATACCTCGTAATCCTCGTAATCGTCGTAACGACGCAAGCTGTTGATTCTACGAGGAATACTGCTAATCCGTTGATGACAAAGGAGGTGACAAAACAGCCTGGAAAGGATTAAGAGTCCGTTGCTCTGCCAGTTGAGCTAGCGGCCCAAGCAACCAGGCTCAGATTACCAAAATGAGCAAAAGAGATGCGCCCGGCAGGATTTGAACCTGCGACTTTCAGATCCGGAATCTGACGCTCTATCCGTGCTGAGCTACGGGCGCGCTTGGGGTGAGCGAGGGGACTTGAACCCCCAACCTCTCGGGCCACAGCCGAGTGCTCTGCCCGTTGAGCTACGCTCACCACCCAGTATCTCCCGGGCCGACTGCTGGTTAACCGACGACTCAGGATACTGAGCCCGTCATCGTATGCTCGGGGTCAGGACGGGTCAATCGAATCGTGCGCACGGCGTGATCGCGCGCGTCCGGGTCCACTCGGTGCGCACGCTATAATCGCGGCTGTTCGTATCCGTCACCGTGTTCGGCGCGCTCTGCGTTGACGCTGCACGCCTCATCTTGTCCATGCTACGGAACATGTCGCGCCCCTCTATCGTCCGGGTTGTGTTTGTCGCCTTGCTGGTGGCTGTCTCCGTGGCGCCACGGATGCCGGCGCCGGCCGGCGCTCAGGAAGGATCTGCGGCCGATGCCAGGCTGCGCCTGGCACTCGCAAGGCGGCGTCTGCTAAGCGGCGACGAGCAGACGGCGCAGCGTGAGGACCGCCGTATCGGCAGTCGCCGAGATGTCGGCGCGGCCGGGTTCCGCCGGTTGAGTCCCGAGCCCGGAGAGCTGCTGTCGGTCACCGAGAAGAGGTTCCGAGTCCTCGAGTTCAACGTCGAAGATCCTGCCGGTATCCAGGCGAAGAAGGTGAAGACTTCCTTCGTGGCGCGCGGAGTCGACTTCGATTCGAGCACCAGCTTGCTGGCGATCGCCGCGGTATCGCGAGTGCTGTTCCTCGATGTGTCGAAGACCCGGAACAATCTCACCGAGCTGGTCCGTCCGGGTGAAGAAGCGGACTCCTTCGGCTTTGCGAACGACGTCGTCTTCGATGGGCGTGGGGGACTGGTCATCGCGGATCAAGGTGGGGTGGCCGGAGGCCGGACGGTGGCTGATGGGCGCGTCTGGCGATATGACCTTCAAAGCGGTGAGTTCTCGCGGCTCGCGCCGCGCAAGGAGCTCTTCAATCCGAAGTTGCTGGCGCTCGATTTGTTCGGCAACGTGTACTTCGTCGACGGCGAGGCCGGTCCGTTGATCACGCCGCTATTCACGGATCGTTGGGACAGCCTTTGGCGCATTACAGGCAAGAAACTGACCAAGCCGAGGGTGGTGTGGAGCCGGGCAGGGATTCAGGCGACCGCATTCGATATCGATCGCGCCGGCCGCTACTGGTTCGCCAACTTGGCCGAGCTGGTGATCATCGCAGAGGGCCAGCTCAGGCTGCCGTGTCCGCTTCCGTTTCCATTCGAGTTCGTCACCGGATTGGCTGCCGGCAGAAACGGCACCGCGTTCGTTCTTGATGGTGCCGATGTCAAGGGGCCGGAACGTTGGTTGTATGGGATCGACACTGCCTGTACGGCGGTCAAGATACTGTCCGGCAAGAAACTGAGAGGCTCGCGCGGTCTGGCTGCCGTCGAGGAGCCCCGCGGCTAGCAGCAGATGGCACACGTCGTGCTGTTGTCTCCCTTCCACGGCGGTAGCCATGCCGATTGGGCCGAAGGGCTGGCGAAGCACAGCCAACACGACATCGAGCTGCTTACGCTTCCCGGACGCAATTGGAAGTGGCGTATGCGCGGCGCGGCGATTACGTTGGCGCGTCACGCCGCCGAGCTGCGGCCGGCTGAGGTGATTCTGGCCACCGACATGCTCGATGTGACGACGTTTCTGGCGTTGACTCGCTGGCAGAGCCCGGCGGTGCCGCTTGTCCTGTACATGCACGAGAATCAGCTCACCTACCCGCTGCCGGGGGACGGTCGCTGCCGAGGACCGCAGCGCCAGCCTGGGCCAGGGAACGAGCCGTTCGGCTTTATCAACCTGGTATCGATGCTCGCGGCCGACCAGGTGGTGTTCAACTCGGCGTTCCACCGCGATGAGCTGCTGGCCAGGCTTCCTCAGTTCCTCAGCGAGGCCCCGGATCAGCGCGAGCTCGATTCGGTCACGCAAGTGCGCGACCGCAGCGAGGTGTTGTACCCCGGTATTCAGGTCGACGATCTTGGCGCCGACTGCGGGGCCACCGGATGGGCAGAGGGTCGCGACGAGCCGCCGCTCGTTCTGTGGAACCATCGCTGGGAATACGACAAAGACCCCGCGACGTTCTTCACCGCGTTGCAAAGAGTTGCGGCGCAGGGAGTGGATTTCGGGGTGGCACTCTGCGGGGAATGCCCGGGCAACGTGCCAGGCGAGTTCGAATCGGGAATTCGCGCCCTGGCTGACCGGATAGTCCACGCGGGCTTCCTCCCACGCCCCGAGTACGCCGCCGTGCTTCGCCGGGCGACGGTGGTGGTGTCGACCGCGCGCCACGAGTTCTATGGCATCAGCGTGCTGGAGGCAGTTGCAGCCGGGGCGATTCCCCTCCTGCCGCGGCGACTCAGCTATCCGGAAGTTCTGCCGCGCCAGGCGCACTCCGCGTGTCTCTACGTCGGTACCGACGAGCTGGTCGATAAGCTCGCCAGCGTGCTACGCGATCCGGCGAGTTGGCGAGTCGCGACCGACGGCCTGGCGGCCGAGGTCAGGCGACGCCACGGCCGGGATCAGCTGGCGTCGTCATACGACGCCCTCCTCGAGCAAGCCGGTGCTCGCCTGAACTAGGCGGCATCTCGGCGTGTGGATCGGGTGTTACCGGCTGCCCCGCCGTAGGTCAATGCTGGACCGCGTCGGCCCCTATCGTTGCCGACTCGAAAGCGGGACCTGTAGAACCTGGCCAGGGTAGATTCGTGCCGACGTCAGCCCGTTCGTGGACTTGATGTGGTCGGTCGTCGTGCCGTGGCTCTGGGCGATTCTCCAAAGCGTGTCTCGACGGCTCACTTTGTAGGCCACGATGTCGGTGAATTCGCCGTTCGGGCGGGAGCTCCCCCGTTCGATGAGTTTCTTTACATAGTCGGCGTAAGGCCGCGGGAACAGGGCTACGTGGTAATGCGGCGGGTGCTTCTCGGCAGCGGCCTCGAGCACGCCGCGCTCCTCGAGTGACAGGAGGACGCTCTCGAGCCAGCTGCGGCATGAAGGCTTGTTGTGCCGTCGCAGGTCGATCGCCATGCCGGTCGGGTGCACCGAGCGCGGCGATGCGTTGCGCGGCTGGCTGGTTCTCGGCCGCGTCAAACTGGTGACAACCAGTTGCTCGCCGCAGGCGGCGCGGAACTGCGCCGCCAATCTCTCGGTGAAGAGCTTTACCTCCGGCCGGGCGTAGGGATAGGAAACGTCCTTGAGGAGATAGTCTCGATTCCCGCGTAGCTGCACGAGTCGGCCGGAATTCACGAATCGCGCGACCTGGTTCCCGTCTCGTAGGAAGGTGAAGTCGTGCGCGCTCGCCTGGCGGTTCTGGCGATCCATCGAGGCGCTGCTACCACGGAGGCTCTGCGCATCCGCGGCTCCTGCCGAGAGCGCTAGCCCGATGAAGATAATGAAAAGATACGAGACTGCCTTGTGCACCGTTAACTTCTGGCTGAGTGTTGAGAGCGATCTAAACATGTACAGAAAATCTCCACAAGCATAATAAGTTAGCATTAGTTACTTTCGCTTATCAAGACACAGATGAACATATTATCGGTCCCTGAAGTTATCTGGTGCCGAGGATCCGCCATACCCAAGTTGATCACTCGGACGCAGGCTGGCTCATGCCGCTATGATCTGGGCATGGCCGAACCGGAAGAACCCCGAAGTGGCCTGATAGGGCAAGAACGCGGCCAACAGCGGCCAGCAGCGCGCAGCGTCGCGCCAGCGGCCCAGTCGCTGGCCAGCGAGATCGTGGGTGCCGTGCGCGTCAGACACTCCGAGGCGGTGGAGTTTCTCCGAAGGCTCGTACTGACGGAGACGCCGACGCTCGAGCCGCAGACGCAGGCGGCGGCGCTCAAGCAGCTTGCTGATGGTTTCGCCAAGGCCGGTCTCCGCTGTCGCCGGCACTCCGGTCACACCAGCGGTGGCATGTTGCTGGCCACGTGGCCGCGTCGACGGCGTTCGTCAGTGCAGCTGTTGCTCGGGCATTGCGACACGGTATGGCCGCTCGGCACGTTGGAGACCATGCCGGTCCGAATCGAGGGATCGCGTATGCGCGGGCCGGGCGTCTACGACATGAAATGTGGCGTAACGCAGACGGTCTACGCGCTGCAGGTGCTGCGGGATCTGGACCTGGAGCCCGAGGTCAAGCCGGTCGTGCTGATCAATTCCGACGAGGAGGTCGGCAGCCACGACTCCGAAAAGTACATCCGGTGGCTGGCCCATGCCGCCGACCGGGCTTTCGTCATGGAGCCGTCGCTAACGCCGGCCGGATTGCTGAAGACGTCGCGCAAGGGTGTTCGGCAGTATCGCATCGAGGTAACCGGCCGCGCCGCGCACGCCGGCCTCAACCCCGAGGAAGGCGTGAGTGCGATCTTGGAAATGTCGCGCCTGGTGGAGGAGCTGTTTGCACTCAATGACGCGCGCCGTGGCATCAGCGTCAACGTCGGCCTCATTGGCGGTGGCACCCGCTCCAATGTCATCGCCTCGGAGTGCGTCGCCGATGTCGACGTGCGCGTTCCGACCCTCGATGACGCAGCGTCCGTCGATGCCGCGATCCGCAGCCTGACGGCGATGCACCCGGCGGCAACGGTGCAGGCGCGCCGAACGGAAGGTCGATTGCCCATGGAACAAAACGCCGGCGGCAAGATCCTCTGGGAGGCCGCGTACGGTCATGCCCGGAGCATGGGCCTCACGCTCGAGCACGGCCAAGCCGGCGGCGGATCGGACGGCAACATAACCAACCTCTATACTCCGACGCTCGACGGGCTCGGCGCCGTGGGCGACGGTGCGCACGCTACACACGAGTACGTTGACCTGGAGCAGATGGTCGAACGCACGGCGTTGCTGGCGTTGCTCTTGCTGGAGGCGCCGATCTCGTGACTCTTCGCATACCCGTCGTCCCCGCCGCGATGACTGTGCCCAAGATCGAGCCAACGATCGACATCGATGGCACCGTCCTCGACGAGGCTTTCGAAGACCGCGGCGCCGGGTTCATGATAGGTTCCCGCAGCCGGTGAGTTATTGGCACGCGTGACGGCCGTGTCGTAGGCCCCTGTGACTTTTATTCGGACTAGTCCTACCGCGCGAGGCGAAATGCGTTCATGAGCGTCCCCGAGGAGAGGTTCGTCGACGAGGCCGGGCACGACGATGCCCACGCTCACGACGAGCACCATGACGAGAGCTTCATCCGCAAATACGTCTTCTCGACTGACCACAAGGTCATCGGGATCCAGTATGGCCTGACCGCTCTGTGCTTCCTGTTGTTCGGCTTCTGCTTGATGATCCTGATGCGCTGGCAGCTGGCTAGCCCCGGCGCACCGATCCCGTTCATCGGCGGATTCCTCGGCCAGGCGAACGCACCGGGCGGCATCATGCTGCCGGAGTTCTACAACCAGCTCGGCGCCATGCACGGCACCATCATGGTGTTCCTGGCAGTGGTGCCGCTGATCGTCGGTGCGTTCGGCAACTACGTTGTGCCGTTGCAGATCGGCGCCCCCGACATGGCCTTTCCGAAGCTCAACATGGCGAGCTACTGGGTCTACTTCGTCGGTGGCGTGATCATGCTGGTGAGCTTCTTCCTGCCCGGCGGTGCCGCGAATTCGGGTTGGACCTCGTACGCGCCACTGTCGGTCATCGCCACGATGGGTCAGACGGCGTGGCTGTTGGGCATGGTGTGCTTGATCACCTCGTCGCTGCTCGGCTCGACGAACATCATCGTGACCATCTTCCAACTGCGCGCCCCGGGGATGACCTGGATGCGGCTGCCGTTCTTCATCTGGGCGCAGCTGGTGACCTCTTTCCTGCTCGTTCTGGCATTCCCGCCCCTCGAGGCGGCGGGAATACTGCAGTTGATGGATCGCGTCGCCGGCACCAGCTTCTTCATGCCGAGCGGTTTGTACGTGTCAGGGCAGGCGCTGGAGTACGCCGGCGGTGGCTCGGTGCTCCTTTGGCAGCACCTCTTCTGGTTCCTGGCGCACCCTGAGGTCTACGTGCTGATCCTGCCGGCGATGGGCATCATCGCCGAGATCCTCGCCAACAACACCCGCAAGCCGCTCTGGGGCTACAAGGCGCTGGTGTACTCGGCCGTGTTCCTTGGCTTCACGTCATTCATCGTGTGGGCACACCACATGTTCATGACCGGCATGGGCACGGTGATCAGCGCCTTCTTCCAGACCACAACAATGATCATCTCGATCCCGTCGGTGGTCATCTTGACGGCCCTGCTGATCTCGTTGTGGGGTGCCTCGATCCGCTTTAATACGCCGATGCTGTTCTCGCTGGCTTTCCTGCCCATGTTCGCCATCGGCGGGTTGACCGGGTTGCCGCTCGGTCTGGCGCCGACCGATATCCACCTGCACGATACCTACTACGTGATCGGGCACTTCCACTACGTCGTGGCTCCGGGAACAATCTTCGCCATCTTCGCCGGCATCTACTACTGGTTCCCCAAGATCACCGGTCGCATGATGAGCGAGACACTCGGTAAGCTGCACTTCTGGACATCGCTGGTACTCATCAACGGTGTCTTCGGCCCCATGTTCTTGCAGGGTCTGGCCGGGGTGTCGCGGCGCCTGTACGACGGCGGTGCCCAGTACTCGCATGCGCAGCCGGTGCTGCACTGGAACGCCTTCATGTCGTACTCTGCGTTCCTTCTCTTGGCAGCGCAGACTTTCTTTATCGTCAACTTTGTCTGGAGCATCTTCCGCGGTAGGCGGGCGACGTCGAACCCATGGGAGGCGACGACTATCGAGTGGACGGCCACGACTTCGCCGCCGCTCGGGCACGGTAATTTCGAGACCGTGCCGCGCGTCTACCGCGGTCCTTACGAGTACAGTGCGCCCGGTGCCGAAGACAGCTTCATCGCGCAAGACGCTGCGCCGCAGGAGGGATGAGCGATGGAGATCCCCTATACCGTCGAACCGCGGCCCGACACCGGCCTTTACAACGCCAAGCTAGGAATCTGGCTGTTTCTGGCGTCGGAGGTCATGCTGTTCGGGGGCTTGTTCTCGGCGTACGTCCTGCTCAGGACGGGCGACCCGAACTGGTACCACGCCGACCTCAACGTCCCGATGGCGACGTTGAACACGATGTTCCTGATCACCTCATCGGTGACCGTCGTGCTGGCATGGGCGTCGCTTCGACTCAACGACTTCGCAAAGTTCAAGCTCTACGGAGTTGCTACGTTCCTCCTGGCCTCAGCGTTCATGGTAGTCAAGGCGTTCGAGTACAACGAGGAGTTCACCCACGGCCTCTACCCGGCCACCAACAACTTCATGGCGGTGTACTTCACCATGACAGGCCTGCACGGGCTGCATGTGCTTGGCGGCATGGTGGTCATCGCCTACTTGCTAGGCCCGGGTGCCAAGATGTGGAACACCGAGCCGGAGCGATTCACCAACCGCGCCGAGACGTTCGGGTTGTACTGGCACTTCGTCGATCTGGTGTGGATCTTCCTGTTCCCCGCCCTGTATCTGCTATAGGGAGCCACAATGAGCGCTCATAGCCCGGAAGAGATTCAGCAGGAAGTCCACAAGTACTTCATGGTCTTCGGTGCGTTGGCCGTGCTGACGGTGGTGACCGTGGCGGTCAGCTACCTCGATCTGTCGACCGGCCTGGCGATAACCCTGGCGCTGATCATCGCTACCGTTAAGGGCTCCTTGGTTGCCGGATACTTCATGCACTTGCTCGACGAGCAGAAGCTCATCTACAGCATCCTGCTGTTGACCCTGGTGTTCTTCATTGTGCTGATGGGCGTGCCGTCCGGCACCGCGGCCGACAACACCGGCGATGCGATCCACGGTGCGCCGCCCGCCGCCTCGGCAGAGCACTGAGATGTCGCTCAAGACGTTCCACGTGTTCTTCGTCTGCGCTTCGATCGTCCTCTGCTTCATGGTCGGCGCGTGGGCGTTGCAGCAGTATCGGCTCGCGGGAACTCCCGGCAATCTGTCGCTGGCGGTGGTGTTCTACGCCAGCGGCGTAGGCTTGGTGTTCTATGGCCTACGGTTTGTGCGCAAGATCCGGGAGTTGGGAATCTGATGAGCCGACGACTGGTAGGGATTCTGTTGCTGGCTGGCGCGGTGGTGCTCGTTCCCGCCGCTGCAGACGCTTGCCCGGTTTGCTACGGCGATATCGATGGTCCCGTGGCACGGGGTATCAACAACGGCATCCTGGCGATGCTGGCGGTGGTCGGCGTCGTTCAGGTCGGTTTCGTGACAATGTTCGTGGGAATGTGGCGCCGCGGCAAGACGACGCGCGAGCGCAGGGAGAGCCTTAAAGTGATCGATGGAGGCATGCGGTAGATGCTCTCGCTATTGCAACAATGGATGCCGGTAAACGGTGCGGCCCACGGACAGGCTCTGGACGAAATGTCGGCGCTGGTGCACTGGCTGATGGTGATCTTGTTCGTCGGCTGGGGAATCTACTTCGTCTACGTCCTGTTTCGCTTCCGCGCCGGGGCCAATCCGCGGGCCAGCTACAAAGGTGCTACCAGCCACGTTTCGCAGTACGTTGAGGTTGGCGTCGCCGTCGTCGAGGTGGTGATACTGATCTTCTTCGCCATACCGGCGTGGGCCAACTGGGTGACCCCGCCGGCCGACGGCGAGGCACTCGAGGTTCGCGTGGTCGCCGAGCAGTTCCTGTGGAGCGTTCACTACAGCGGTCCCGACGGGGTCTTCGGCCGGACGGGCCTCGAGCTCATCACGCCGACCAACGCCATCGGGCTCGACCGTTCGGATCCCTACGGGGTCGACGACGTGATCTCGACCAACCAGCTGCACCTGCCGGTGGATCGACCGGTCACGCTGCTGACGTCGTCGAAGGACGTGATCCACAGCTTCTCCCTGCAGCAGATGCGCGTGAAGCAGGACATCGTCCCCGGCATCATGATCCCGGTGCATTTCACTCCGATCATGGTGACGCCCGAGGAGTCGCAGTATCCTGCCTGCGCTGGCGACAAGACTTGCTGGGAGATCACCTGTGCACAGCTCTGTGGACTCGGCCATTTCCGCATGCGCGGCTTCTACACGATCCACGAGCAGGCCGATTTTGACGCCTGGATGGCCGAGCAAGTAGCCGCGGTCATGCCCGCTCCGGCCGCCGACGAAGCGGACGCTCCGGCTGACGCCGACGCCGACGCCGAGCAGGCGGAGTAGCACCCCGCCCCGTAAGACGGCCAGCACGCCGGCACCGATCATCGTCTCGGAGCCGTCGACAACCTCGCCTGTGGCTGGGTACGGTCCGGGTACCAGCGTTCTGGATCGGCCTGGCGCCGGTCATCCCGGGACGCCCCATCACAAGGAGGCCACCGATGCCGCGGTGTTTCGTTAGGCTGTCTGCCGGGCTGGGCATGATCCTGTCTGCGGCGCTGCTCTGCGGTGCTTGCACCGAGCATGCAGCGCTGCCGATCGCCGACGGTGACCTGGCGTTCACCCACGTTTCCATCCTGCCAATGGACGGTCGTTCGCAGCTTCTCGACCAGACCGTGGTCGTGGCCGGGGGGCGGATCGTCGAGATTGCGCCGACGACGGCGATGGTGGTGGCGCCGACGACCACGGTTATCGACGGCACCGGCAAGTACCTGATGCCGGGAGTGGCCGAAATGCACGGCCACTATCCACAGGACGCCGAAAGTCAGTTCACCCGCGACATCATGTTTCTGTACGTTGCCAATGGGGTCACCCTGGTTCGCGGCATGCAGGGCGGGCCGCAGCATTTGCCGTTGCGGGAATCGTTGGCGCGGGGTGATCTCATCGGTCCTCGGATTCTGGTGAGCGCCCCGATGCTACACGGGCAGAATGTCACCGATGCTGAGCAGGCGATCACTCTTGTGCGCAGCGCCTCGGAGACCGGGTTCGACCACCTCAAGGTGCACGAGGGTCTGAGTCCCGAGGTCTACGATGCGATTGCCGATACTGCCAACGAGATAGGAATCAGCTTCTCGGGGCACGTGACCAACCACGTGGGTCTCTATCACGCGCTCGCCAAGGGTCAGCTGACGATCGATCACCTCGACAATTACCTCGAGGCACTCGTCGACGATCAGCAAGCTGTGGCCGATCTGGGGCTCTTCGATCTCGGGCAACTGGCCAGCCGCATTAATGACACCAGGATCGCTGAGGCCGTGGCGGCGACCGTCGAGGCCGGCGCCGGCGTCGTGCCCACCATGGCGCTCTGGGAGGTGCTGTTCGGCGCTCGCAACGGCGAGGAGTGGTTGAAGATACGCCCGGAGATCGGCTACATGCCGCCCGATGTGGTCGCTGGCTGGGTGGAGGGAACCAACCAGCGAGTCGAACAGCTCGGCGAGGGTCGCGAGGCCGTCTCGAATATCCTGGCGTTGCGCCGCCGCGTCCTGAAGGCCCTCCACGACGCAGCCGTCCCGGTCCTGCTGGGCACCGACTCGCCACAGATATTCAGCGTGCCCGGTTTTTCGATCCACCATGAGATGGCGCTGATGGTGGAGTCCGGGTTGACCCCGTATGACGTGCTGTTCGCGGGAACGCAGGCGGTAGCCCAGTTCTATGGCGCCACCGACGACTACGGCTCCGTCGCTGTCGGTCGCCGCGCCGATCTGGTGTTGCTGAACACCGACCCGACGGCCGACGTGGGCAACTTCTCCGACCGTTTCGGCGTCGTGGTGAATGGCCGATGGATCGACGAGGAAGAGATCCAGACGGAGCTCGCGGCCATCGCGGCCCGGGTCGCCACGGACGCCGAATAGGGCGCCGCGAGGCGAGCGCGGTCGGACGGCTAGTCGATACCGAGCTCGAGCTCCGCGGCGACCTCGCGCAAACGACGGTCGGAGCTCCACAGGCGCGCGTCGCTGAGCAGCGCCGATGCCAACAGGTGAACATCGACCAACCCGAGCCCGAGCCCGGCCAGCTCGCGGTCCTCGATCATTCGATCGACCTCGTGCGTGTCTGCGACCACGGCGCCGGGCAAGGTTCGCAACAGCCGCAGAATCTCATCGCCTCGATCGAGCCTACGAGTGCCGAGCTCAGTGAGCACGAAGGGGTGAGTCAGCACTTTCTCGGCGCGCAGCAGATGCATCAGGTCGAGGTCTCCGAGGCGCAGGTGGCGCACCCAGATCGAGGTATCTGCCAGCACCATGCGGTCACTCGCCGCGCGGTCTTCGGGGCGGCACGAGCTCGATGGTCTTCTCGGTTCCCCCGAGCTTTGCCAGGCGCCGGGCGCTCTCGCGGGCGATCAGCGCCTCGAGGCCGGCGCGCACCAACGCGGTCTTCTCGCTGAGGCCGGTTAGCTGACCGGCCTGTTGCAACAAATCGTCATCGATGTTCAGGGTCGTTCGCATACATATTAGTATGTATGATTTATATGTAGCAGACAAGAAAGGCATATAGATATGCATATTCCGCGCGCAAACAGGACTGTTCATTGCCGCGGGCGCCCACCGAGCGGTGAGACCTAGCGACTCCTCACTTAGTCGGTGCGCAACGCCAACAACGGATCGATACGCGTTGCTCGCAGCGCCGGGACAAAGCTCGCCGCGGTCGCCGCGGCCCCCAGCACCAGGATCCCGATACCGTACGCGGCGGGATCGGTGGGGCTGACACCGTACAACACGTTGGCAGCTGCTCGTGACAACAGCAACCCGCCTACCAGGCCGATGCCGAGACCGATGAGCGAAAGCCGGATACCGCGCCACATGACTGCTCGAATCACGTCACCGGCCCGGGCTCCAACCGCCATGCGGATGCCGATCTCGCGGAACCCTTGTGCAACCGCAAAAGAGATCACGCCGTAGAGTCCGACGGCCGCCAGCAGCAACGCCAGGACGGCGAACGCCGCCACCACACCGGCAGCGAGCCGCGCTGGCAGGAACGCCAGCCCCAGGCTGCCGTGGCCGGTGTCGAGGTCGGAAACTGGCAGGGTGGGATCACGGAGCTGGATGGTCCGACGTACGGTCTCGAGCGCCGCGGCGGAGTCACCGGCTGTGCGGACGTGAACGAAGGTCAGCTCACCGCGATACTGCTGAGCCCGGGCACCGTAGTAGAAGGGCTTGGGATCCTCGCCAAGGCTGAAGTACTTGCCGGTCGGCACGACGCCGACCACCAGCCTGTCCTCGCCACCGCTGCGGATCTGTTTGCCGACGGCGTTGTCGTCCGGCCAAAAGCGATCGGCGAACGCCTGATTGACGATCGCGACACGCGCCGCATCGCGGTCGTCGTCCGCTGCGAAGGCGCGGCCGCGCACGATGGGTATGCCCATGGCGGCGAAGTAACCGTGGTCGACCTCGGTATAGTCGAGACCCGGCCAGTCCCGTCCTTCAGGAACCTCGTATCCCTCGGGCAGCACACTGGTTTGGTTGTTCATCAGCGACAGCGGTGTCGTGCCCGAGTAGCCCACCGCCTGGATGCCGGGCTGCGCCAACAGATCCGTACGCAGCGCATCAAAGAAGGCGTCGAGCTCGTCTACCGGGTAACCCTGCAGGGCTGGATCGATGCTCGCGTGGATCAGTCCATCGGGGTTGAAGCCGAGATCCACGCGCCGCACCTGCTGCAGGCTACGCAGAACCATCCCGGCGGCAATCAGCAGCACCAGGCACAATGCCACCTGTCCGACGACGAGCGCGTCACGCAAGCGCGCCGAGCGTCCCCCAGAGCCAGGTGCGCCGTCCTTCAGCGCCCCTACGAGATCCTGGCGAGTGGAGCTGATGGCCGGCGCCAACCCGAATACCACGCCGGTGACCGCGGTCACCACGAACGTGAACGTCAGCACGGCGACATCCATCCCGACATCGATTCGTAACGGCATCCCGGTCGGCGGCTGAAACGACTTGACCAGGCCGATGAGCGCGACGCCAAGAAGCACGCCAAGCGCTCCGCCGAGTAGAGACAGCAGGGTGCTCTCAGTGAGCAGCTGGCGGACCAGTCGTGCCTTGCCGGCTCCGAGCGCCAATCGAATAGCCACCTCGCGCGTCCGGGCGGTCGACCTCGCGATCAGCAGGCCGGCGACGTTGGCGCAGGTCAGCAGCAACACGAAGCCGACGACGGCCGACAGCAATGTCAGCATGGCGACGAAGCCACCGCGAACCGCGGGATGCAACGCCGCCTCGCTCTCCGGGAAGAAATCGATCGTGATGCCGGTATTGGTGTCCGGATAGAGCTCCTGCAGCTGCACGTACAGGGCGTCGAGCGCGGTCTTGGCTTGTTGCACCGTCACTCCGCGCCGCAATCGGCCGGTGGCCGATTGAATCCAATGGTTGCCGCGACGCTCCAGGTTGGAACCCGAGGGGGTCAGGCCAGGCTCCATGTTGAATGGGATCCAGAGCTCGGTGCGAATGGCGGTGTTGTTGCCGTCATAGTTGGCGGGCGCCACCCCGATCACGGTTATCTCCCGTCCGTTCAACAACATGCTGCGCCCGACAACCCCCGGATCGGCGCCGAAGGCGTCGCTCCAGAACCGATGGTTGAGGACGGCCACGGGGTGGGTTCCGGCGGTCTGGTCCTCCTCGGGTAGGAAGGTACGCCCCAGCGCCGGTGCTACGCCGAGAGCGTCGAAATGATTCCCGGTGACGTAGGTGCCGAAGATGCGGCGGCTCTGGCCGCCGGCGCTGAAGCTGAACATGACGACGGTATCGGCCAGGACCTCGTCGAATACCTCCGTGGTGGCGTCGCGCATGTCCAACAGGTCGGGGTACGACCAGGAGCCGAACTGCGCGCCGTTGCCGTCGTTGTAGTTGAGGTACATGCACACGAGGCTCTCAGGTTCCCGGATCGGGGCCGTCTGATGCAGGAACGCCCGTACGAAGCTGAAGGCGGCCGAGTTGGCGCCGATGCCGAGCGCCAGGCACGCTACCGCGGCCACCGTGAACCCGGGACTCTTGATCAGCTGTCGGACTCCGAACCTCAGATCTCGCGCCAAATCCCCCAAGATGACCTCCTGTCGTTCCGGTGCCGGGTCGACGAGAAACGCGCCGGTCTAGCTGATGAGACGACGCCTGTGCACATCCGGTTTCCTTTTGTGGCCGTGACCCGCGGCTGATAATCTCTCGCCCAACTTCCAGCGGACTCGCCTCCCATCGTGACAAACGCTCTCGAAACCGACTCCCAACGCCGTGCTCGCAAGCTTGCTAGCTTGCTCGAGATGGGATTCGAGTGCGTTGAAGGTCCGCTCACCACCGAGACCGAGATCGTTGACGCTGGCTGGCGCGTGTCACAGTCGGTTGCGGCGATGGGAACCGTTGTCTCGGTGTCTGCGATTCACGAGTCACGCGGGCTTGCGGAGGAAGCGATTGGCGGTGCGTTGGCCGAGATGGATCGTCTCATCGATATCCTCAATCGACACGAGCCGACCTCGGCGATGGGGGTGTTGAACGACCTCGGAGCCTTGCGATTCGCTCCCGATGAGCTGGTGTATCTGCTGCGCAGGGCACGGGGGCTGGAGCTGCTTAGCGCCGGAGTGTTCGACGTTGCGGTGGCGCCGGTCGTCGATCTGATGCGCCAGCAGCGCGAGTCTGGCTCCAAGGGCCTTCCGGAGGTCAGCGAGCTGGGCGATGCGCTGGCTCGTGTCAGGGCGGCCGGCGTGGACATCGATGGACGACGTGTGCGGTTTCGGGGCGAACGCACCACCGTGACCCTCGATGGAATGGCCAAGGGGTTCATCGTCGATCGGATGGCCCAGAAACTGGAAGCGCGCGGTGCGGATAATTACCTGATCAACGCTGGTGGCGACATCCGTGCTGCAGGAGGTCGTGACGGCCGGGCGCCCTGGGTCGTCGCTGTTCAGGATCCGAACAAGGAGGGTGACTACCCTGACGTCCTGGATCTGTGCGATGGCGCCGTTGCCACTTCAGGCAGCTACGAGATTTACTTCGATCGCGACCGCACGCTGCACCACATCGTCGACCCCGCGGGCGGGTCGCCGGCGCACACCAGCAGCGTGACCGTACGCGCGGCCACCGCAATGACGGCCGACTCGCTGGCAACAGCCGTGTTCGTGGCGGGGCCGGAGAGGGGAATACGGCTCGTAGGGTCGATCCCCGGAGCAGACTGCTTGATCGTTGCCCCCGACGGCTCAATGCTCAGATCTCCCGGGTGGACGAGCCGAGCCGAGGCCGCTACCTGTGCTGGCGACCGATGACCGCTACAGCATCACAGTACCGCAGCGGACAGAGGCTGGCCTTGGTCGCGCTGCGTATGCTGGTCGGTTGGCATCTGCTCTACGAAGGCATTGCAAAGCTGCAGAACTCCTACTGGACGGCGGCCGGATTCCTTTCTGAGGCCCAGGGGCCGTTCGCGGGGTGGTTCCTGTGGCTGGTGTCGGAACCGGGGCGTCTGCAGCTCGTCGATCTGCTGAACAAGTGGGGCTTGACGCTTATCGGATTGGCGCTGCTCGTTGGCGTGGGATCGCGCAGCGCGTCGCTGCTGGGCATGATCCTGCTGGGTCTCTACTACGTGGCCAATCCACCCTTGCCTGGGCTCGAGACGCCGATTCCTGCCGAGGGGTCGTACGTCATCGTCAACAAGACCCTGATCGAGATCGCGGCGCTGATGGTTATCAGGGCCTTTCCTACGGATGACGTTGTGGGCCTCGGCAGGCTGCTGAGGCGCGAGGGGGAGTCGGCATGAGCACGGACGGCGACCAGACGCCCCGGCACACGGATGGTGTGCCCAGCAAGACCAAGAGCCAGGACAACTCGATCGATCGGCGCGACCTCTTCAAGGGCCTGGCCTCGCTACCGGTGCTGGGCACTCTCGGCTGGGGGGCGTGGCGCAAGAAGGCTCTGGCCAACGAGCGCCGCAACCAGGTTTTGGCCGAGCTCGGCGTAACCGGCGACGCTCCGGCGATCATCGACCACGCACAGAGTCGTCCACCTGCCGATCGCATCAATGTCGGGATCATCGGCTTCGGTGGGGAGGGCGAAGCGCTGATGCGCGGTGCCGGCTTTGCCCACCCCGATGTTACGGATGGTTGGCGCCGCGACGCTGCTACGGATCCGCGCAACACACGGCTCGCGGAGTTCATGCAACAGGGCGACCTGAACGTGGCGTTTACGGGCGCATGCGACGTCTTCGACGTGCGCGCCGAGCGGGCCATCTCCGCTTCGGCCAACGAGACCCGTCCGGGGGGCGATTCGGGCTCCCGACCCGCCTTCCGATTCCGTCATTACGAGGAGCTCCTGAATTCCCCGGATGTCGACGCGGTGTTGATCGCTACGCCCGATCATTGGCACTCGCCGATGACCATTGCCGCTGCTGCCGCCGGCAAGCACGTTTATTGCGAGAAGGCGATGACGCGCGCCGAGGAGGAGGTCTTGCCGATGGTGGAGGCAGTCAAGGCCTCCGGCATCAAGTTCCAGCTCGGCCACCAGAACCGCCAGCTCGAGAGCCACGAGAAGGCACGAGAGATCATCGAGAAGGAGGTCCTCGGCAAAGTGACCCTGGTGGAGACGACCACCAACCGCAATGATCCATGGGGCGCGTGGGTCTGGGATATCCACCCCGACGGCAATCCGGACACCATCGATTGGGAGCAGTTCCAGGGCAACGCCGCCAACCAGGTACCGTTCAGCCTCGAGCGGTTCTTTCGCTGGCGCTGCTGGTACGACTACGGCACCGGGTTGGCGGGCGATCTGCTATCGCACGAGTACGATGCCCTCAACCAGATCATGAACCTCGGGATACCGAAGTCGGCAGTCGCCTCTGGAGGCATCTACTTCTTCAAAGACGGCCGTGACGTGCCCGACGTATTCCAGGTGGTCTACGAGTACCCGGACCGCGATCTAACCCTGGTGTACAGCGCCACGTTGGCCAGCGGTCGAGGTCGAGGCAAGGTGTTCATGGGCCACGACGCCGCGATGGAGGTCGGCAGCGGCGTGCGCGTGATCGCCGAGCCGCAATCGACGCGCTACGCCGAGCTGATCGAGCGCGAGGTGGTCGATGTCGACCGTCCGCTGCTGACGTACCGACCAGGCTTCAAGGGGCTCGACGCTGTTACGACTGCCACCGAAGAGTACTTTGCGAGCCGCGGGTTGCTCTTTACCTATCAAGGTGGCCGGCGTGTCAGTACGCACTGGTTGCATATCAAGGACTGGCTCGACACAGTGCGACACGGCGGCGAGCCTAGCTGCAACATCGATCGCGGCCTCGAGGAGGCGATCACCTGTCACATGGCCACGAAGTCTTACCAGCTGGGCCGTCGGGTTGAGTGGGATCCGGTCCAGCAGAAGATCGTCTAGCGCTCGCCGCGTCGAGGAGCGCGCACCGGCGCAACGCCGGCGCAGCCATCGCCTGAGGACACCATGCGCGACAGGTTCCAGCTCGGCCTTATGATGTTCCTGCAGTACGCCATCTGGGGCTCCTGGGCGCCGGTGCTCTCGGCGTATCTGCTCGGCGACCTGAGCTTCGGCGGCACGCAGGTCGGATTCATCTATTCGCTCTTACCGCTGGCGACGATCATCGCCCCGTTCGTTGGCGGACAAATCGCCGATCGGTACTTTGCCTCGGAGCATACGGTCGCCGCTCTACAGCTTTCCGGCGGCGCAGTGCTGCTGTACGCCGCCACGCTCACCGACTACCGATCGCTGGCGCTGGTGATGTTTGTCTACTGCCTGCTCTACGCGCCGACGCTGGCGCTGACCAACTCGATCGCGATGAGCAACCTAGAGGATTCCGAGGAAGGCTTCGGGAAGGTCCGCGTCTGGGGAACGGTCGGCTGGATCGCGGCCGGTTGGGCGCTGGCAGCCTGGCGCGCCAGCGCCGGCATTGGCACACCGGCGATGGGAGGCGACATGTTCGTGCTCGCCGGTGGCTTCTCCATCCTGATGGGGTTGCAGTCGTTTTTCCTGCCGCACACACCGCCACGTCGTGACAGCCGTAAGCCCTGGGCGTTTCTGGAGGCGTTGCGTATGCTCCGCGACCGCGATTTTGCGATCTTCATGACGATCTCGTTCGTCGTGGCCACCGAGCTGCAGTTCTACTACGTGCTGACGGCACCATACCTGCAGTCCGCGGCGATCGGCATCTCGCCGGCGCGGGTACCAGCCGTCATGACCATCGCACAGATCGCCGAGATCCTCGTGCTGGCGGTAATGCTGTCGTGGTTCCTCAAGCGCTACGGAATGCGCTCCACCTTGGCGCTGGGAGTCATCGCTTGGCCAATACGCTACGTGGTCTTCGCCATCGGCTCACCGTGGTGGCTGGTGGTCGCGTCGCTGACGCTGCACGGATTCTGTTTCGTGTTCTTCTTCGTGGCCGCGTTCATCTATGTCGACTCGGTGGCGCCGAAAGACATCCGCGCCTCGGCCCAGAGCCTTATCGCGATCGTTACGCTAGGCGTGGGCAGCTTCGTGGGCAGCATTTTCGCCGGCTACATACAGAGTCGACTGACCGTCGACGGCGTTACCGATTGGTTCACCGTGTTCCTGGTACCCTGCGCCATCACCGTGTTGTGCGCGTTGGCCTACTTGTTGTTCTTCAAGGACCAGCGCGTGGCTGAAGCGAGGGCCACCTGACACGCCATGAAGCGATTCTCATGACGCAGCGACGACTCGGCATCGGCATCATCGGTGGCGGCTTCGTCGGCTGCTTTCACATTCGTTCCTTCGTGGGTGTCCGCGACGCGGACGTCCTCGGGATAGTCAGCCGTAGCGGCGAGAGCGCTGCTGCCGCCGCCGCGTTGGCACGTGAGCTAGGCGTCGGCGAGGCGAAGGCCTTCGAGTCGATTACCGAGATGGTCGCTGACCCCGCCATCGACGCGGTGTGGATCTGCTCCCCGAATTTCACTCGTATCGAGGTCATGGAGGAGATTGTCGACGCCGTGCGGTCGGGCAAAGGTGAGCTCGTCGGCGTAGCGTGCGAGAAGCCGCTCGGGCGCAACGCCGCGGAGGCGGCGCGAATGGTAGAGCTGGCGCGCCAAGCCGAGTTGCTCGACGGCTATCTCGAGAACCAGCTGTTTACGCCGAGCGTGGTGCGCGGCAAGCACATCGCGTGGGCTCGGGGCGCCGCGCTTACCGGGCCGCCGTACCTGGCGCGCGCCGCGGAGGAGCACTCCGGTCCGCATATGCCGTGGTTCTGGTCCGGGGAGCTGCAGGGCGGCGGTGTGATGAACGACATGATGTGTCACTCGGTCGAGACGGCGCGCTTCCTGTTGACGCCGCCGGAGGCGCCGCGCGAAACGTTGACGCCCGTGCGGGTGACCGCCTATACGAACTGTCTGAAGTGGCAGCAACCGCACTACGCCGAGCAGCTTGCTCGCGCCAGCGGCGGGAAGAACGACTACCGGCAACAGCCGTCGGAAGACTTCGCTCGTTCGTTGGTTGAGTACCGCGACCCGGACGGCAATCCCCGCATCGTCGAGACGACGACCTCCTGGTGCTTCGTGGGTGCCGGGCTGCGGCTCACCATGGAGCTACTTGGTCCCGAGTACTCGATGTCGTTGAACTCGCTCGACATGGGCCCGAAGCTCTTCTTCTCGCGCCAGGTGGCCGGCGCGGCTGGCGAGGATCTGGTGGAGAAGCAGAACGCCGAGGTTGGCCAGATGCCCGTGGTGGCCGACGAGGAAAGCGAGTATGGCTACGTTGGTGAGAACCGACACATGGTGCGCTGCTTCCTCGAGGGTCGTAGACCGAGTGAAACGTTCGACGACGGGCTCAATGTCACCGAGCTGTTGATGACTGCATACAAGAGTGCCGAGCAGGGGAGAGCCATCGAGTTTCCGCCGCCCGACCTGGCTAGCTTCATTCCCGCCGTGGCCCGTGGAGAATGGAACCCCGAGAGCACCTAGGCCCCCCAGGCCCATGCAGCTGCTGGAGATCCCCTGATGACCCATGGTGTGAAACGACTGCCGCTACCCGCGATCGTGTTCAGCATCGGCGCCGCCGCAGCGCTCGGAATCGGCGCCGTGCGCTCGTTGGCTGCCGGCGGCGCCGAGAGCGCGGGCTTGTCCGCGATGGAGAGGCCGATGCCGGTGCCCGATGACGGATACGAAGACCTGATCCAGCAGCACGGCGATGGCCGCTTTCACAAGGGTGGTTGGAATCACTACGGGCCCGGGTATTTCGTTCTCGACCCGGAAACAGGAGTGCTCGAGTCGCACGGCGGGATGGGGTTGATGTGGTACAGCGCTCGCGAGTTCTCCGACTTCGCGCTCGAGCTCGAGTTCAAGACCAGCAAGCTGGAGTCGAACTCCGGAGTGTTTGTGCGCGTTCCGGGCTTCCCGACCAGCAACGACTACATCTTCCATTCGTTCGAGATCCAGATCTACGACGCCCCGGAGGAACGGATTCACCAGACGGGCGCCGTCTACGACGCGGAAGCGGCGACTCGCCTGGCGTCGCGACCCACGGGCGAGTGGAACCACATGCGCGTGACCTTCGTCGGCGATCACATCACCGTCGAGGTCAACGGCGAGACGGTGGTCGATTGGGATGCGGAGCCGCGCGGCAAGGTTGCCGACTTCGCGGCATCCGGCTTCGTGGGGTTGCAGAACCACGACCATGACAGCTCGGTCTGGTTTCGCAACATCCGAGCCAAGGATCTGACCGCCGCGCCGTGACGATGACCGGTGCTTAGACTCTAGCCGTCGCCGCTAGTCGGCGGATCCGCAGACCCTTCGTCATCGCGCCGCGATCGTTGGCGCTCCTGAAGCGCATGCCGGCGGTCGGGCTCCAGCAGAGCCTGTACTTCGAGTAGCGCGTTGCCGACCCGAGCCGACGAGCCACCACGCCGCCACTCGGCGCTCGCCCAGCGCTCGTCGCGTCGTCTCATCAGCCAGCCAACCCAGAGGAAGGCGGCCACTAGCACCAGGATCATGAGCGCGAGCTGTGCGAGCTCGCTCATCGTCTACGTTGCTCGGGGCAGGAGAAAGGTGCCCCGTGGTCCGAGCGCCGTGGGTCGCCCGACTCGCCGACCACCGTCAAGATATCTCGCTCGCGAGCTCTTCCCGAACGCGCTCCAGAAGGGCCTTGGTGGCGCGGATACCTTCGGGCTCCGACAGCCGCTGGCCTTCGTACTCGATGCCGATGTGGCCGCGATATTGGGCGTTGCCGACGATGCGGAGCAAGCGCTGGTAGTCGAGCCGGAGCTCGTTGCCGTCGGGCCCGAAATCGTATGACTTGGCGCTCACCGCGCGTGCCATGGGCATGAGCTCCTCGACGCCGAGGTAGAAGTCATACCAATCGCCGTCGGCGATCTGAAAGTTGCCGAAGTCGGGTAGCGTGCCGAGCCCCGGATGGGCGCCACGGCGGATCGTCTCGACCAGCCACTTACCGTTGCTCGATAGCCCACCATGGTTCTCGACCAGTACGTTCAGGCCGTGGTCAGAGGCAAACTCTGCCAGCCGCCGCAACCCATCGGCGGCCAGCCGACTCTGCTCTTCCCAGGTGCCCTCCGATGCCGCGTTCACCCGGATACTGTGACAGCCGAGAAAGGCGGCAGCCTCGATCCACTTGTGATGGTTCTCGATTGCCTGAGTGCGCGCCGTTGCCTCGGGGTCTCCGAGGCGGCCCTCGCGGTCACACATGATCAACAGGCTGCGAACACCCTCGCCGTCACAGCGTGCCTGCATCTCCCGCAGGTAGGCGGTGTCGCGTGCACGGTCGAAGAAGAACACATTGACGTACTCGACGGCGTCAATGCCGAAGATCGTGCGGGCTCCGCTGATGAAGTCGAGATGGTCGAGCTCACCCGCCAGCAAGGCCCGGTGCTGCGACCACTCCGCCAACGAGATGCTGAACCAGGAGCCGCGTTCCTGTCCCCGTGTAGCAACGGGCGGGAGCGCCGCGAGCGCCCCGAGTATCGCTGACTGACCCAGGAATCGACGGCGTGTCGTTGGCTTCACGATGGATCCTCTCCGCGTCGCTCAGTCGCCGAGGTGGCTGTCGAGCCGCAACCAATCGGACGGAACGCCCAGACGCCGTGCTTCCGCCCGCAGAGCACTTTCCAGCGCGCGCCAGGCCTGTAGCTCCCGACGGTTGGCCGTCCGGCGGGCCGAGCTGTCCCTTCTTCCCGCCCCGAGGCGGCCACCGATGCTTGCCTGACCGGCCTCCAGACTCGAGATCTCCTCGCGCAGCCAGGCCATCGTTTCCTGCCAGTAGGCGCGGTCGGTCGGATCGAGGTAGAAACTATCGGGTTGCGGCGTACGTGGGACGACCGGTGTTCGCCGTGCGTCAACGCGGGTCGCGGGTCGTCGGGCAGGCTCTTCGTCAGCGGGTCGAGCGTTGATCCTGCGGGGCACGGATCCCGGTGAGCGCCCGTCGTCGCGCCGGATCTGCCGCACGAAATCGGCCGACATCGTCACCTCGATACCGTGGACCCGAAAAACCACCGTACCGTCCTGGACGCGCGCATCCTCGACCTGCAAGACACGGCCGTTGGCGAGCCAGACCGTATCGGCAGCTGCCGATACGGCGACGCTGACAGCGGCCAGAGTGAGGACCAAGGTTCGCATGCTGGCAACCTTGCACCGGCGGATGCCGTTCCGTCTAGGCCAGCAAGCGCCAGACCTGTGCGACGAGGAAGGTCGTCGCGAATCCGATGGCGAGTGGCAGCATGGTTGCGACCGTTGTCCAGCGGGCGCTGCCGGTCTCTTTGTAGATGGTGTAGATCGTCGTCGAGCACGGGTTGTGAAGCAGCGAGAACAGCATCAGGTTGACTGCCGTCAACAGCGTCCAGCCGCCCCCATCGATCAACAGCTCGCCGACCGCCCGGCTTGAATCAAGCTCGAAGATGATTCCGGCGCCGCCGCCGACGTCGAACATGCCTCCGGTGAGCACGGTCAACATCAAGATGGTGGGAATGACGACCTCGTTGGCAGGGATCGCCAGCACGTAGGCGAGCAGGATCACGCCGTTGAGCCCGAAAACCAGGCCAAGCGGGTTGAGCCCGTCGATGAGGTGCTGGGCGATCGAAGTACCGCCGATGGTGACGTTCGCCGACAGCCAAATCGCCGCCCCTGCCGGGACTGCGAAGACGACGGCGCGCCAGAGAACGAAGATCGTCCGATCGATAAGCGACGTGTACAGAGTCGCCAAGATCCGCGGGCGGCGGTATGGCGGTAACTCGAGGCTGAATGTTGACGCTTCTCCCTCGAGGACGGTCCGCGATAGCACCAGCGACACCATGAACGTAACCAGGATCCCGAGGCCAGCCACGCCGACCACTGCCGCCGCCGATACGAATCCTGCCAGCGCCGGTGGTGCCAGTGTCCCGATGAAGATCGACGCGATGAGGATCTGCGTCGGCCAACGGCCGTTACACAGCGCGAAGTTGTTCGTGATGATGGCGATCAGCCGTTCGCGGGGGCTATCGATGATGCGGGTAGCGATGACGCCGGCGGCGTTGCACCCGAAGCCCATGCTCAAGGTCAGCGCCTGCTTGCCGTGGGCGCCGACGCGCTTGAAGAGGTTGTCGAGGTTGAAGGCGATCCTTGCGAGGTAGCCGAGATCTTCCAGCAGCGTGAATAACGGAAAGAAGATCGCCATCGGCGGCAACATGACGCTGATAACCCATGCGGTCGACATGTAGACACCGTCGAGCAGCAACCCGTCGAGCCACCATGGGACGCCGATCGTCGCGGCCAGTGTCTTCAGCGCTGGATGGACGGTCTCCAGCAGCAGTGAGGCGATCATAGCCGAGGGTACGTTGGCGCCGGCAATGGTTAGCCAGAACACCACTGTCAGCATGGCCAGCATCAACGGGAAGCCGAGCCAGCGACTAGTGACCAAGCGGTCGATCGACGTTCCGAGCTGCCACGGTAGCCGCTTGTTGATCGACACGGCCGCCGCGATCTCGGTCGCTTGGCCGTGCAGTGATCCCACCACGCGTGCGTAGAAGCCCGTAGACTCGCTGAGATAGTTGCCGATTCGGGCCAGCAGTCGCGCCCCTTTCTCGGCCCGTTCTATCTCAGGGCGCTGCAACGGAACGACCCTGGAGCCCGGTGACCCTGATGGTGTCTCTGAGGGCATCAACTGATCGAGATCACCCTGACGAACCGCCTCGATCATCGGACCGTCCTCGTCGAGCAATCGAAGGGCGACCCATCGCTTCGCCGGTATGCCCGGATACTCTGCCTCGATGTCGGCGGCAGCGTTCGACAGCAGCCGGTCGAGTTGGCGGTCGGCGCGCGTGAAACGGTACGGCTGCGTGGCCGACCGGTCGCGGGCAACGGCCTCGATCGCGTCGATGAGCTCCGCGACACCACGCCCGAATCGCGCCGCAGTAGCGATCACCGGCACACCCAGTCGTTCCGCCAGCGCTTTGGTGTCGATCTCTATCCCATGCCGTGCCGCCTCGTCGATGAGGTTGAGGCACACGACGACGCGATCGGTAACCTCGAGCACCTGCAGCACGAAGCTGAGGTTGCGCTCCAGTTGCGTCGCGTCGATTACCACGACCGTCACGTCGGCGGCTCCGTAGACGATCGAGTCGTGCGCCACCTGTTCCTCGGCCTGGGGGGTGATCAACGTGTAGCTGCCAGGCAGGTCAACGAGCTTGTATGTGGCGTCGGCGTGTCGGTAGCTGCCCTCGGCGCGGGCCACCGTCTTGCCTGGCCAGTTGCCGGTATGTTGTCGCAGCCCCGTGAGGGCGTTGAAGACGGTGCTCTTGCCCACGTTCGGGCATCCCGCCAATGCTACGAGGTAGTCATACTCCGCCTCGCGCAAGCCCCACAACTGCGGTCCCTGGCAGAGACGACAGGCTTTGCAGGCGGCGTCGGTGCGTTCAACGTCGAAATCGACCGGACGAGCACTGGTGTTGGGCTCAGGCATGGCGGTCGACCTCGATCATACGGGCCTGCTCGCGACGCAGCGCCACGGTCATCTGACGCACCTGGTACGCGACCGGGTCACCGAGCGGACTCTCCAGCGCTACCAACACCGGCGTGCCGGGATAGAACCCGAGCTCGATCAACCGTCGCCGCTCGAGCGCCGGTAGCTGCTTTGAAACGTCGCGGACGATGGCGCGTTCACCGGGCTCGAGGTCAGCGAGCGTAGGATTCGATTGCATGCGCCGGTCTCTTGGCGAGGGAGAAGCCGCGTGCGATAGCGGCTCGAATACCCATATTTTTAGCCTTGCCTAACTTTGACGCAAGCCCGGTTTCGGCCGCTGACTCACTTTGCATCCCGATCGCGCTCGGAGGTAACACCGGTCATGCCCGGGTACACTCATTGCATGCGTTTGCACTATGTCCGTCACATGCCTTCCGTGGGTCTCGGGAACATCCATCCTTGGGCGCTGCAGCGCGGCTGGCGGATAACCGAGACGCGCCCGTACGACGGGGAGTCCTTCCCCGATCTCACGGGCATCGATCTGCTCGTCGTTCTGGGTGGCCCGATGGGTGCCTGCGATGAACACGAGCACGCCTGGCTATTGGCGGAGCTCGACTTCGTGGAGCGCGCCATCGAGGCCGGCACGAATATTCTGGGCATTTGCCTCGGAGGTCAGATCGTGGCTCGGGTGCTGGGGGCCCGCGTGACGCGCCATCGCCATCCCGAGCTTGGCTGGCACACGATCGAGCCGACCGTCGAGGGCACGCACGATGGGCGCCTGGCCGCCTTCTTTACTCCCGATCTTCCCGTGATGCAGTGGCACTTCGACACCTTCGAGCTGCCCAGCGGCGCGGTCCATTTGGCCCGCAGTAGGGGCTGCGATAACCAGGCCTTCAGCTGGGGTGTCAACGTTCTCGGATTGCAATTCCACCCCGAGCTGACCCAGGAGGTCGTAGCCGATATCTTGAAGCGCTACGACCCGCTCCCCGACGGAGAATTCGTGACGCGCGCCGACGATATGCTCGATGCGACCCGTTTCGCGAACCTCGCGGCCGCCAACGGCAGCTTTCTGGACGGCATCGTCGAGCAGGGCCCCGCACGAGCCAACGTGACGTCAGCGTCCGCGCGGCTGTAGCGGCTACGGTCGTCGACGGTCACTTCTTCCGCCCGGAGCGCATGCTGCCTGTCCGTTTCCGGGACCCGGCGCCGGAAACTGGGTGTTGGCCGATGGCGCCGCCTGCGCGGCCGTCTACACTGGGTCGATGAGCGGTGCCGCAGCACCATCGAAATCGGACGTACATCTGGTCGACGGCACGTACGAGCTGTTCCGGCATTACTACGCCGTACCGAGAAGCCAGGATCGTGCTGGTCTGGAGATCGGGGCCGTTCGCGGCGTCCTGGCTTCCATGCTCGCGTTGTTGCGAAATGGAGCAACGCACATCGGCGTTGCGACGGATCATGTGATCGAGTCGTTTCGTAACGAGATGTGGCACGGCTACAAACGCGGCGACGGTATCGATCCTGATCTGCTGGCCCAATTCGAGCCGCTCGAACGGGCGTTGGAGACGATGGGTATCGTCGTCTGGCCAATGCGCGAGTACGAGGCGGACGACGCGCTTGCGTCGGCCGCGGCGGGACTTACATCCGACCAAGAGGTAGGCCGGGTTTTCATCTGCACTCCCGACAAGGACTTGGCCCAGTGCGTCGTCGATAACCGCGTCGTGCAGCTGGATCGTCGAGCGCGAACGGTGCGAGGAGTGGGCGGCGTGCTGGAGAAGTTCGGTGTGTTGCCGGCTTCAATTCCCGACTACTTGGCGCTGGTGGGCGACAGCGCCGACGGCTATCCGGGGGTGGTTGGTTGGGGTGCCAAATCAAGCTCGATGCTTCTACGTCACTACGGCTATCTGGAGGCGATTCCGCGTACCTCCGATGCCTGGCAGGTACAGGTCAGAGGAGCCAACAGGTTAGCCGTCGCGCTTACCGAGAGCTGGGACGATGCCCTCCTGTTCCGCGACCTGGCGACGTTGCGTACGGACGCAGTCGTTGCAACGGCTGAAGCGTTGCGATGGGAGGGTCCGACGGACGGATTCGTGGCGCTCGCCGACCATCTCGGGGCATCGCAGCTCGCGGAGCAGGCAGCGGCTCTGGCGGCGGCTCGCTGATTTGACCTGGGGCCCGGGCGGAGCCGATGAGGCTGCGTCAGCCGGACTCATGACTCCCCGGTCGAGACAACCCTTGCGGTGAGCCTACTCGACCGACCCGAAGCCAGTCCCGAATTCGTCTCGGGCGATCTCGCGGGCGCTTTGCACCCATTCCTCTAGCCGGATCCTGCCGGCCAGACGGGGCTCGCGCGCCTCGATCCACTCCACGTCGGTTTGGGTCCAACTGGCGATCTGCGCGTAGGTGAAGATGCCCGCCCCGTTGAGGAGATCTGCGGTCTTCGAGCCGGTCCCCTTGATCGCCGTCAAATCATCGCCGGTGGGGGGCTCAACACGCAGCAAGCTACGCATCTGTCGACCTTCGATCTCACGTTCATGAAGCTCGCGGAGGAGCCGTTCGCGCGTATCGTCGCTACGGATCATCTCGGTCTCGAGGGCCTCGATCCTTGCGTTGCGTCGTTCGATGCGGGCGTCGGCCACTCCCTCGTCGGCCTTGGCGCGCTCGATCTGGAGGAGGCTCTCGGCAAGCTCCGCTTCGCGGTCGCGGAGCACTCCAGCGATGCTGTCGAGCTCGAGCTGGCGCTCGCGTAATCGCCGCTCGTAGCTGGCCTCCAGGTCGGCCATGTCCGCTTGTACTGATTCCACCACTGCCTGGTTTCGAGCCTGCGTGCTCTCGGCAGCCTGGAGCTCCGAGACGCGCGAGCCGAGCTGTGCCTGGGCGTCCAAAGCGTGGGCGCGCTCCTGGTCGAGCATGGCGCGTAGGCCAGTTACTTCCTCTTCGAGTCGCTGCGCGGTTTCGTCCGCAGTTCGGATCTCCTCCAACTGCGCGTCGACCGTACGTCGGATGCGATCCATCTCCAGGTCGCGCTCTCGGAGCGACCGCTCAGCTCCTGCGGCGCGCTCCTCGATCTCTGCTTGAAGCGACTCGATGCGCTCGCGGTCGTTCTTCACTTGCTGGTCGCGCCTTGCCAGCATTTCGGTCTGCTGGGCAAGCCGCTGCTCGAAGCGCTCGATGGCCGCAGTGTTCTCGGCGAGGCTCGATTCGGCCTCTTCGGTTTGGCGCTGATTCTGTTCCGTTAGCTCGGCAACCAGGCGGTCGAGCTCGACGCGACGCTCGCCGTTGCGTGCCATCCGAGCTTCGAGTGCCTGCAGCGAATCGTTGAGCTCCTCTATGTGCAGGATATGGGCGCGTCCCTGCTCCTGGGTGTCGAGCAGGCGGCCGCCGACAGAGTCGGCTCGCGCCTGCATCTCCTTCAATTGGCTGTCGCGCCGCTCGATCTGCACGACGTAGTCGTTCTCGAGGGTCTTCGCCTCCTCGCGCGCCAAGCGCAGCGCCTCGGCGCGCTCCTGAAAATCCTCGGTGAGGGAGGTCAGGCTGGCGGCGAGTTCGTCGCGTTCGGCACCCAGGTTGTCGATCTGAGCGGTGGTTTGGCGTAGCTCCTCGCTGTCGCGGTCGAGCCGCTCCCCCGAGCGTTGGCGCTCGTCACGGAGCCGCTGAATCTCCTCGGTGCGCTCCTCCAGCTTCCGCCGAAGTTGCTGCACTTCGTCGTCCAGCTCGTGCACCTGCTGTCCGTAGCGCCGCTCGAGCTCGTCCAGCTCGCTCTGAAGACGGGAAACGCGCTCGCCGCCACCGCTGATCTGGTCCTCCACTGCCACCAGGCGGTGGGCTGCTGCGTCTCGCTCTTGTGTCAACTGCGCACAATCTTCCTGGCTCTGCACCAGAGCGTCGCGTAGCTCGGCGATCGGGGTCTCGACTTCGGCGGTCGGTGGGGGGCTGTCCTCGAGCTCCGAGATCCGGGCGTCACGCCATTGGAGCTCGTCGTTGTGGCGTGTCTGTAGATCGACGATGGCGGCACGCGCTTCCTCCAGCTCGGTAGCGACCGCTCGGATCCCGTCGTCGGTCGATAGGAGACCCAACGCCACCCCGTCGTCGCCGGTCGTCAGGGTCGGGCTGTTCGCCTGCACGGCTTCGAGCTGCTCGCGAAGCCTAGCGGCCTCATCGTCACGCGCCGCCAGAGTCTGTAGCGCTTCGCGTAGCTGTCCGCCCTGGTTGTTGAGTTGATCGCCCAACCTGTCGACATCACGCCGCAGCGCGTCGACAGAGGCGTCGTCGTCGCCGGTGCCCGGCGAGGAGTCGGCCACTCGTCGACGTAAGGCTTCGAGCTCCTGGGTGACCTCCTGGAGCCGACCGGCATGCACCTCGCGATCGCTCATGGTGATGTCGAGTGCGGTCTGTCGGTCGGCGAGTCGGTGCTCGAGCGCGCTGTTCTCGCCACGCAAAGCCTCGAGCTCCTCCTGTGTCGAATGCAGTCGGCTCTGGATTTCGGCCAGTGATTCGTCGCGGCGGTGGAGCTCCTCCGCCGTGGCGTTGTCGAGCTCCCCACCGGCATCGTGCTCGAGCTCGCGGTGCTGGAGCTGCGCGCGCAATGCGTCGCGATCGGACTCCGTCTCGACGAGCTTGTTGTTGAGCTCGTCTCGCTCGCGCTGGACGCGGCGTAGCAACGGCGTTGGTGTGCTTGCCGCGGCGCGCTTTCCCGTGGCCGAGCCGATCAAGTAGCCAATCGCGGCTACTAGCAGGAGGCTGATGACAACCGTGAGAGCGGGAGAGAGCATCCAGTTGCTTCCATTTGCTGCTGCAAAGAGGGCCACATTGGGGAGACACGCTGGGCTAGGTGCTTGAGCATCACCAACGGATCCGCGGACGTCAACGTGTGGCCTTCAAGCCGGGCGCCGAGAGCGGCCACCACCAGACAGCGTAGCCGGGCAGTCGCCGTGGTGGCGCGCCAGCGGCACCGCACGGCGACGGATCCACTCCCGGCGAGTCTCCGGCCGACCGCTATCATCGCGTCTCGCCATGTCTCGTCTGGCACGGCGTCGCGAAGCGACACGAGCGCCGCCGCCTGTGCACGCCTGTGCACCGCTGAGCGCGCCGCGTCGGTGCGCATCGGTGTCGACCCTCGTGATTCATGCGGTGCGGGCCGGGGTGGCCAGTCGGGGCCTCGGGGGTGTTCTCAACGACAGGCTCCTGGTGGGCTCGCGTCACTAGTGGGCGCTGGCGCGCCGGGCTCGAGTCTCAGGCGTCGCTGATCAGCAGCTTGCGCCTGGCTCCGAGCAGCGGCATGGCGGCCAATCCCAGCAACAATGGCAGGTAGAAGCTGAAGAATCGCCACCCGGCGGTGAGGATACCGAGGATCCCCTCGGCCACGAAGCCGTCGACTACGGCGCCGAACGAGGCCTCGGCACCGAGGGCCGCACCCGGAGTGGGCACGAAGACCATCATCATGTATACGACCCACTGCAGCAGGAAGAACAACACCGGGTCGATCCCCGACCCGAGCCCGTAGAGAACGGCGGTCGCGACGGAGCAGCGTGCTCCCCAGAGGCCGGAGGTCAAGGCGATAGCGATGACAAACCGGGACTTGCCCCGTCTGCCTACCAGCTCGTAGGCAGACAGGAACTCGTCACGAAGGCGCGCCAGGGTAGTGCGCACGGTGCCCCGGCTCGCTGGTCGGTTCCTGGTGCGAAGTCGACGGAGCAGCAGAAGCGTTCCGACGACTGCGGCGAGGCCGATGATCCATGGCGCGGTGGCGACGGCTTTGTCGCCCAGCCGACCTAGTACTTCCTGCACCTCAGGCAACGCCCAGCGGGCGGTCGCGAGCGCCACAGCGGGAGCTACGCCTGCGAAGAACACGATGTCTACGAGGTTGTCCAGCATCAACATCGAAGCGGCGGTACCGGCTCGCACGCCGCTGTCGACAAGCAGCCCTACCTTGACCGGCGCGCCGCCGATCGCCTTCGGGCTGATCGAAGATCCGAGCTCGGTGCCGATACCGACTCGCAGCGCATCGCGGACAGTGATCGGCGTGCCGAAGAACCGCGCCCACATCCACGCCCGCATTGCGGTGAAAGCCCACGGGGCGATTCCCAGGAGCACGGCAACTCCCAGCCAACTCGGCGCCACCGCGCGAGCGGTCTCGGCCGCTCCGAGACGTATCGATTGCCAGGCCAGGGCGAGGTTGACGGCAGCGCCGACCAGGACGATGGCCACCCCCCATCTGGCGATCGTCGCGAACAGCCTGGATCGCGATGGAGTCGCCGTATTGCTCTCCGTGGGTGGGGTCGTGCCGGTGCCCAACATCGCCGGCAGCTACTTCCAGACGCTCGTATGTGGGCAAAAGCTCTGCCAGCCGCGCTCGTAGGCCAGCACCGACATCAACAGCTCGCCAGCACTATTCTCGGCCCACGCCGTCAAACCTGCGGCGTCGAAATGGATCAGCACGGTGGTTCCGTCAACGCTCATTCGTACCGGTGTCTCGGCGGCGGCGAGCGCGCCGAAGGGAAAGAACCAGGCGTCGCCACCGATCGCCAGCCCCAGTCCGAGCGTCGAGGTGTCGTGAGCACGGTTGCTCGGCGGTCGCTCCCCCGGCACGAACTCGGAGTATGTGTAGGGCCTTCCCGACACGCCGGGCATCACCATGACCCGCGTCTCGGGATGCTGCCGTCGCCAAAAACCCCAGGTCGCTTGCATCGCGGGCGTTGCCTGTAGCGGCGTGTCCTCCAGCTCGCCGGCAATTGCCTTCCCGGCAAGCTGTGACCAGACGCTGCCAGTCTCGCGATCGACCACGAGGAGGTTGTCGTCGACCAGACCCTCGGCAAAATCGAAGGTCAGATCGCGGCCGCCATGCCGGCGGGCGTACACGACGCCCGAGCCAGTGAGCGGTCACCAGGTCGGGGCCAGCGCGGTCGATCCGACAACGTCGTTGAGCACCTCGTAGGGGGCCAGATAGCGGATGGGGTAAGCCATCGGCTGGCCGTCGACGACCAAGCCGAGTACGAGCTCGTCGTCGGTGAGATTGGCTGCCGCCCCATCGATCGATGGCGGGTCGACCGGTGACGGATGCACACGCATGTCAATGAGCTCGGTCGGTCCGCCGGGGCGCGGCTGTACGTAGGCGCGTACTGTGCGCTGCTCGCTTTGACCCTGATCATCCGCCGGCTGCCGCGGTCCATCGATGGCCCGGGCGCTCGCCGCGGGCTCCGCGGCAGCAATCTCGATCTGCGGCGGCGGTGCGCTCGAGAGCGCCAGGACGACTACGCCAATGACAGATGCAAACATCGTGAGGTCGACCTCGCTTCGGGGTGTTGACGCTGCTCCCATGCTGCCCCATCGTTGGCTCGTCGGCTACTGCTTGCTGGCCGCTGGCGTGAGCGAGGAGCGTCGTGGGTTCCACATACAAGGCAGACGCGGTTGTGGTGGGCGGGGGCCTCGCGGGACTGACCGTCGCGCTCGAGCTTCTCGACGCCGGGCGCAGTGTCGTGATGCTGGAGCGCGGGCCCGAGTTTCGTTCGGCGGCATACTCATTGTCGGCTCCCCGGAGCAACGTCGTGCCGGTATCCGCGACAGCGCCGATCTGGCGCTGCGTGACTGGTTGAGCTTCGGCGAGCATGGCGCCGAGGACACTTGGCCACGCCGTTGGGCGGAGGCGTACGTCTCGGGCTGTCGGGAACAGGTCTACGATTGGCTGCGGGGTCACGGCGTCAGGTTCTTCCCGGTGGTGCACTGGGTCGAGCGAGGGTTGTACGGCGGCGGCAACACGCTTCCAAGGTTCCACATCGTGTGGGGTACGGGCGAGAGGTTGGTGCGCACCCTACTCGATCGGCTCGAGAGCCACCCACACCGCGACCGATTGCTGCTGCTGCATCGTCACCGCGTCACCGACCTGGAAAGCGTCAACAAAGCGCTCGTCGGCTGCTCGGGCGTCGTGGAGACGCACGATACCGACACCGAGCATGGCAACAGCGCGCCGCATGTCGGCGAGTTTGCCGCCGAGGGCGATTGCCTCATCATCGCGGCGGGCGGAATCTGCGGAAACCTGGACCTGGTTCGAAAGCACTGGCATGCCGACTGGAACGAGCCGCCGCAATTGCTGTTGAACGGCTCGTGTCCGGCCGCGGACGGGCAGCTCCACGGCGCTGCCGCTCGCCTGGGCGCCAACATCACGCACCTCGACAAGATGTGGCATTACGCTGCGGGCGTGCACCATTGGCGGCCGGAGCACGAGCATCACGGTGTGTCCCTGGTGCCACCCATGTCGGCCTTGTGGCTCAACTGGCGCGGGGAGCGGCTCGGGCCGCCGGCCATGATGGCCGAGTATGACACGCGTTACCTCGTACAGAGTGTCTGCAAGCAGGAGCGCCAGTACTCGTGGCAGGTGTTCAACTGGCGCATCGCCAAGAAGGAGCTCGCAGTCTCCGGCGCGGAGTTCAATCATGCGATGCGAGAGCGCAGATTGCTGCGGTTTCTGCTGACCACCCTTCGCGGTGACACGGCGTTGGTGCGCGAGCTCGTTGACCATTGCGTTGACTTCGTGACCGCCGACTCGTTGACGGAATTGGCCGAGAAGATGAACGGCCTGGCTGGCAGCGATGACGTCGACGCACAAACGCTGGCCGGCGAGGTCGGTCGCTACGATGACGCGATCGGGCGCGGCAAGCTGCACAACGACGACCAGTTGAGGCGGCTGGATCAGATTCGCCGCTACCGGGGCGACCGCGCACGAACCTGCAGACCGCGTCCGATCGACGACCCGAGGGCTCGTCCGCTCATCGCCGTCCGGGAGTTCATCATCACGCGTAAGAGCCTGGGGGGTCTGCAAACGGACCTGCAATGCCGCGTTCTCGACCACGCGGGCGAGCCCCTACCGGGGCTGTATGCGGTAGGAGAGGCTGCGGGATTCGGAGGCGGTGGTATTCATGGACTGCGGTCACTGGAGGGCACCTTCCTGGGTGGCTGCGTCTTCACTGGTCGCGCCGCCGCGCGAGCCATCGCCACCGGCTAGGATGCGCGGCCACCAAGCCGCGGCGAGCGGCCAGCCTCCTTCCCGCCGGGTGCGCCGGGAGTGCCGATGAGGCGGAGAAGTGGTGCCTGGCTGGCGGTGCGCGCGCTCGAGCAGCTTGGAATCCGCTACACGTTCGGGATTCCCGGCGTGCACAACACAGAGCTCTATGACGAGCTGGCGCGATCGGAGGCGATCACGCCGATCCTGGTGACGCACGAGGGCGGCGGCGCCTTCATGGCCGATGGGGTCAGCCGCACTTCCGACAGCGTCGGTTGCTTGGTCATCGTCCCCGCGGCGGGCCTCACCCATGCCATGAGTGGGATTGGCGAGGCGTATCTCGACGGTATCCCGATGTTGGTGCTCTCTGGAGGTATCCGGCGCGATACGGGGCGGTCGTATCAACTGCACGAGCTCGATCAGCAGAAGGTCGCCGACGGCATCACCAAGGCCGCGTTTCTGGTTGCCGCCCACGACTCCGTGATGCCGACGATATTCGAGGCGTTCGAGATCGCCACCTCGGGCGAGCCGGGCCCGGTCTTGGTCGAGATCCCCGCAGACGTTCTCATGTTTGCCGAAGCTGTCGCGGAGTCGCCTCGGCATTCGCCGCCAGCGTCGCCGAGGCCCCCCGACCCGGCCGCAGTCGTTCGCGCAGCGGAGTTGCTCGCCGGCGCCTCGAAGCCCGGAATGTACGTCGGCTGGGGCGCTCGTTCGGCGGTTCCACAGCTGCAGGAGGCGGCAGAGCAACTGGCGGCCCCGGTGGCAACTACGTTGCAGGGCCTTAGCGCGTTCCCGGCCGACCATCCGCTACATGTCGGCATGGGCTTCGGAAACTCCGCCGTTCCAGCGGCTCGGGCGGCGTTTGCACGATGCGACTGCCTGCTTGCCGTCGGCGTTCGCTTTGCCGAGCTTGCCACCGGCAGCTACGGCATGGAGGTGCCTGCCAATCTGATCCACATCGACATCAACTCCGCCGTGTTCAACTGCAACTACGAGGCGGCGGTTGCTATCGAGGCAGATGCAGCGGCGGCGCTCGATGCTTTCCTGGAGGCCCTGTAGGAGACGCTGCCGGCAGCGCGCGATTCGGGTGAGCTGCGGCGGCTGATTCGTTCCGAGAAGGAGTCCTTCGCTGCCGCCTGGACGGCCAAGCCCAGTAGCGACCGTGTCAGCCCGGGCATCTTCTTCGGCGCGCTCCGCGAGGCACTCGATCGCGACGCGTTTCTCGTGGTCGACGATGGCAACCACACGTTCCTGGCAGCCGAGCAGTTTCCGGTGTACGCGCCCGGCCGCTTCATCTCGCCGACCGACTTCAATTGCATGGGTTACTGCGTGCCGGCGACGATCGGTGTCAAGCTCGCCAACCCCGACGCGCAGGTGGTGGCGGTAGTCGGCGACGGGGGTTTCTTGATGACCGGGTTGGAAATCCTGACCGCCGCCACACTGAAGGTCGGGGCGATCTTCTTCGTTTTCCACGATGGCGAGTTGGCGCAGATCTCGCAGCTCCAACAACTGCCATTCAACCGCAAGACCTGTACGGTGCTCGGAGAGCTCAACGTCGAGGGGATGGCGACGGCGACGGGAGCGGCGTTCGTGCGGCTTGCTACCGATGCTGATGTGGTCGCTGCGATCACAAGTGCCCTCGAGATCGCCGCTACCGGCCGTCCGGTAGTCGTGGATGCAAATATCGACTACCGACGGAAGAGCGCCTTCACCGAAGGCGTCGTGCGAACGAACTTGGGACGGTTCACCATGCGGCAGAAGCTCCGAATGGTGACCCGGGCCGTGTTGCGGCACACGCTCGGCTGACGACGGTCGGTCAGCGTCGGTGTTGCGACCGTTGCGGCCTGGTCGATCGGCGGCGGCGATGGGCAGTTACTGGCCGGTTCGACCGTACTGGGCGCGGTAGTGGCGTAGCCGCTCCAGCACCATCTCGTAGTTCGCCCGCTCGGCCTCCGGCACCTCGAGCGACGTGTCGCTCAGGGATGCCGACATCCACGAGATATTGGCGTCCAGCAGCTCCAGCGCCAGCTGCGGGTCCGCCTGACGAATCGAGCGAGCCGCGTCGAGGGATACTTTCGCTTCGCTCATGCCCGAGACCACGGAGTGATACTCAGTGCCTCGATACCAACCCCAGACGTAGCTGCCGTAGGCCACACCAGAGATGAGCGCAATCAAGGCGAGGACAGCGAGGGTTCTCTTCATGGGTCTCCACTGGCAAGCACCGACAGATCGAAACGGGCTCTTACAACGCGGGTAAGCTCCGTAACGGTAGTCCATCGCCACCATGCGGCCCAAGCCAGATATGCCTATGCGGTGGACCGGCGACAGCACCATGCCTCCGCGCCTCCTCAACGACTACACTGGAGAAATCCCCACCGCCCGAGATGTGATGCCACGAAAGAGACGCCACGCGGCCGTTTTCCTGTTCGCCGTGCTGCCGACGCTGGTGTTGGCGGGTGCACGCTTCTCGCCGCCGCTAGCCGGTCGTCAGTCGAAACCCGAGCCGGAGCTAGCGGTACTGCTCGATGTCATGGGGCGGGTCGCCGGCCTCTATCGCGATAACGCCCTCAGCTTCACCTGTGAGGAGCGCGTTACCGACACTCGCTACACCGTACAGAATCGGGTCGTGCAGCGAACGACGTATCGATTCGACTACTTCTACGTGTTCGAGGAAGCGCCGGGCACCAATGTGACCGGCGCTACCGACCCCACGGCGGCGGGTGTCGAAGCGCCGCCGACCGATGCCGTTGCCGGACGTTTGCAAGACTATCGGACGGGGCGCGATTCGCAGGATGACGGTGCGGCGCGGCGCGTCGAGTTGGGCGATGTCGGGTTGCCGGCTTACTTGGAGCGCGCCTACTCATGGGTCTTCGTGTTCCAGCCCGGTCTGCGCGAGCTCTTCGACTTCGAGCTGGAAGGCCGGGAGCAGATCGACGGGCAGGCTGCCTTCGTGGTGCGGTTCGACCCTCGAGCGCCGTATCGGCCTGGGCTCAACGACTGGTTTGGCCGCGCCTGGATTGATGTCGATCGCTACCAACTGCTCCGCGTCGAGGCGGTGCAGTCGCAGGAGGCGTTGGCAGCCCTTCGGGCAGCGGATACCGGGCCGGTCGGCACCCGAGACGCCGCCGTCGAGGCCGGAGCACCCGCTGCAACATCCCCAGAGGAGCGCCCTCCAGAAGGCCAGCTGTTCTCGTGGGCGCGGGTGGACTTCGAGCAGGACACCAACGGCATGCGGTTTCCGAGCCAAGCGACGCTGATTGCCGCTGCCGTGTGGCTGACGCCAGCTAGTGAGGAGAGCTACCGAGCCGCGGCGGCAAGGATCCTACGTGACGGCATTGATCACGATCGGCTCTTCCGGGTGCAGCATCGCTACAGTGACTATCGATTCTTCAGCGTCCGCACGGCAACCGAGATCGACCTGGCGCTGGCGCGACCTCAGTAACCCGAGGCACCGCACAACGCACCGTTTCTGCTCCGGGTGACGCGTTGGCTCAGCGTACCGTGAACACGTTGTCGTCGATCTCGTCGTCGATGCGCGTGTTGCGGCGGATGACGTCGGCAAGCGTCGTGCCTTCGATGTCGGCCAACTCGGTGCCCTTGAAGGCTCGCTTGTAGAAGAAGCGGTCGCCGTCTCGCAACCTCTGGAACTGCTCTGCGAGGATAGCGCGCGCCGTGGGTCCGACCATCGCGCCCGGTGCGTGCCGCTCGGCCATGATGCCCACCCACAAGTCGATGTCATCGATGTCGCGGTAGAGCTTTCTGAGCTCGGCGGCAATGCGAGGATCGTGGGCTACCTCGTTGAAACGGACCAGCCGGGCCAAACCATAGCCCTCGCGCACGGTGTTGAAATCGGCGAGTCCGTGATCGCGGCCGCGTTGGATATTCAGCGCCGCGAGATCGAAACCGCCGGCCTCAGGCCGGCCAAAGAGGAAGTTTCGCAGCTCGTCGACCATCATCGTGTCGATCTTGAGCGCCGTCTGGGCGGTGGCGCCGCGCAGGTACGGCTCGATACCGATGTCCGCGGTGAGCTCCTGCGGCGCGAAGAAGGCGTCGCGGAGCCTCAGGTGCCCGCGCGAGATCGGCTTGCCGTCGTGGCGTAGGCGAAGAAGTCGGGGTGACACCATACTGTGGCCAAAACGGTAGGCGGCGGTCGAGAACTCAGTACAGATCCCGGCGTCGACACGACGACGCCAGCCGCGATAGCGTCCCTGAGCGCTCTTGCCGAGCAGGCGTGGGAGGAATTCGTTGTAGGTAATCGACTGCACCAGGCCGATGACCTTGGCGCGGGCGCGCTGGTAGATTCGGTCGCCCTTGAGCCCCGGCGCCAGGTCGCGGACCAGGCGCGCTTGGCGATTGTGTTCGCGTGCCCACAGCGTGTGCATGGACAGCAGGGCGACGTTCTCGTTGGCACGAATATCACCGGCCAGTCGAAAGCGTTTGTGTGTGCCACCGGCGTTGTCGAAGCCACCCTCGTTGAACGGCAGCATCCTGCCGTCACTCAGCAGCAGCTCGCCGCTCCCGTCGTTGGCGCGTAGGGCTGCGGCGCGTTCCGCATCCGAGCCGTACACGTTGGAGGCGTCGATATAGGCGGTGATGAGGTTGAGCTGCTGACGGGGGTTGCGGCGACTGTGGCCGGTGACGGGGTCGTAGATCGAGCGGTTGAACCGAATTACCTGCCGTCCCGAGTTCGTCGGGTCGAAGAAAGGATCCCCGGCCGGCACCGCGATATCGAGCTTCTCGACCGGGCTCATACCGCCGGTGAGGTCGATGTCGTGATCAAGGAACTGCCCCCACACCCAGAACATGTCGCTGGCCCCTTGAGGGTCCAGCTGGCGGCGCTTCTGGTGAACGACGCGGTTGCTGATCTCGCGAGAATTGGGGCGATTCGCGCCTCCCGGTGAGCCCCTGCCGTCGGCGTACGCCGCATCGGTGAGGCGGAGCAGGCGTGCGTTGACCGCTCCGGCTCGGGCGTGGTCGTGGTTGTTTCCCTGCCCGTCGATGCTGCGGTGATCTCCCGCGCCCCAAGCCCCGGTGCCTCCGGCGGTGCTCAGCGCCAGCGCCGCCAAGCATATGAGGGCCGTGCTCGGTGTTCCCGAGATAGACATGAGATCGGACTTGGACACAGCTTCTCTCCTGCCAGCGACTCATCGTCGGCCAGCAGCCTACATAATAAGTGTCGACGATCGTATTATCGTCGATTAATTATCTGACCAAACCTCTTCTGTCGGGCGGTCCGCGGTACGACCCGTAAAGGGGAGTGCGGCGACGCCGGTATGGAGATCACCGGGCAGCATGCTGCACTCGGTTCAAGTTGCAGTTAGGTCGCGGGATGATGGCCGGAGATCAGCGGACAAGCGCGGCCCGGCCAGGCGCGGCCAGGCCTGGCACCCACGACGACCACCCGTCGAAGAAGGCCATGAACTCGCGATGCCGATTGTTACAAGGCCGCGCTTGTCAGAAATCCGAGGTCACGCCGACGCCCTGTTCCTCCGCCTTGCGATAGACGTGGTAGGCGGATGCCAGATCCTGAACGACGAGTCCCAGGGACTTGTAGAGCGTGATGTCGGCGTCATCGGTGCGTCCCTCGACGCGGCCGAGCGCCACTTCACCGACCTCGCCGAGGATGTGGTCGTCGTCGATAACGCCCTCATCGCGGGCCATCTGGAACTCGCCAGCCTGTGCCAGGGCGCCCTCACGGAGATCGACGATCAGCCGTGAGCGAGCCACCGCCGGCGCGTCGAGCTCACGGAGCCCCGGGAAGCTCGTCCCGACCGCGTTGATGTGCTGACCGGGCTCCAACCAGTCGCCGAGCAGGACGGGCTCGGGCGACGCCGTCACTGTACAGATCACGTCGGCCCCCTCGGTTGACTCCTGGGCACCCTCTACGGCCCGAATCTCCACCCCGAACTTGGCTCCTTGCTCCTGTGCGAAGGCCCGCGCCTTGGAGATGTCTCGCCCCCAGATCCTGATGTCGTCGAACTGACGCACGCACAGCATGCTCTCGAGGTGCTGTCGCCCCTGGGCGCCGTATCCCATGATCGTCAATGTCGACGAATCTTCTCGAGCCAGCAGGCGCGTCGCCACTGCGCTCGCTGCGGCGGTTCGAATCGCGGTGATCTCGGATGCGTCGACGATTGCGAACGGGCGCCCGTGCTGGGTCTCGAACAGCACCACCACGCCGTGGTGGCTATGCATTCCGAGAGCGAAGTTCCCGGCAAAGACTCCGACCAGCTTCATGCCGAAGACCTCCGGCTCGGCCATGTAGCCGGGCATCCACCCCAGCAGGCCTTCGCGCGGCAGGTCCATCTTGTTGCGGAGGGGCATCAGCGCTTCACGATTGGCCGAGCAGCGCATGGCGGCGTCGACGACTTCGATGCACTCGGTCATTGGCAGAAGGTCGATTACTTGCTGCGGGCTGACGACGCGTAGCTGCATGTTGAGCTCCCATTGGATCCGGCCTTTCTGGCGACAGGCGACATGGTACGGTGGCCAGGCGCCCGGTGCAGTTGTACGAAGGCGCATCAGCAAGTACCGCAGAAAGGCACGCGTGATGCGCCGGAGAAACGACGATGGGTGATGATCGCCGCCGCGAGGGACTGCCAGGACCGCGAAGGCCAGGCACGCTGATGGTCACAAGAATTGGCTTGGCGGTGGCGGACGCTGCGCGTTGAGCACCACCCACGACGCGATCATTATCGGTGGGGGCCACAACGGCCTTACCTGTGCCGCCTACCTGGCGCGTGCGGGCATGGACGTCGTCGTATTGGAGCGCCGGCGGGTACTCGGCGGCGCTGCTGTTACCGAGGAGCCCTGGCCCGGTTACACGATCTCTTCGGCGGCGTACGTCACCAGTCTGGTGCCGCCGCGCATCATCTCCGAGCTCGATCTCCACCGCTTCGGCTACAAAGTGACGATTCTCGATCCCGAGTATTGGATTCCGTTCGACGACGGCACCGCTCTGACGCTGCACGGAGACGCCGGCCAGACAGCCGCTGAGATCGCACGTTTCTCCAAGGCCGACGCCGCCGCCTACCTGAAGTTCGACGAGTACTTCGAGCACATCGGCGAGCTTGTGCGCGACATGCTGTTCGTAGTGCCGCCGCGCCTCGAGTGGCGCGAGATACCCAAGTGGCTGTCGCTCGGCCGTCGGTTCCGCCACTGGACGGCGCGAGATATCGCCGAGATCACGCGGCTCTTCACGCTATCCGGTGCCGATTTCCTCGACGAGTGGTTCGAGGACGATCGGATCAAGGGCGCGATGGCGACGCAAACGCTCGTCGGCGGCTGGGGCGGGCCCATGAGCCCTGGCTCGGCGTACGTCCTCATGCACCATTGGATCGGTGAGATCGACGGCCAAGCGGGTGCTTGGGGATGGGTGCACGGTGGCATGGGAGCGCTCAGCCAGGCGATCGCCGACTCCGCCTGCGCCTCGGGCGCCACCGTGCGTGCCGAGGTGCCGGTGCGCCGCATCCTGATCCAGGATGGGCGGGCGACCGGCGTCGAGTTGGAGAGCGGCGAGGTGCTCTACGCTCGGCAGGTCATCTCGAACGCTCACCCGGTGACCACTTACCAGGATCTCGTCGGCACGGAGAACCTCTCCGACGAGGTGAACTCCGACGTTGCCCGCTACCGCAGTCGCTCGGGCACGGTCAAGGTAAACCTGGCGCTTGGCGAGCTTCCGAGGCCGAGCGCGTGGGACGGACCCATTCCTGGGGACCCCCACACCGGGCTGGTCGCCATCTCGCCGTCGGTGGAGTATCTCGAGCGAGCCTGGGATGACGCGAAGTATGGCCGTCCGTCCGAGCATCCGTACATCGAGACCGTCTTCCCGACGGTGCACGAGCCTGGCCTGGCCCCCGAGGGGAAGCACATCGCGCTGTGTTTCACGCAGTTCGGTCCCTATCACCTCAGGGAGGGGTCCTGGGACACCGAGCGCGAAGCCTACGGACGGCGCATCGTCCAGAAGTTGGGCGCGTACTGTCCCGGCTTCGAGGCGTCCGTCGAGCACATGGAGGTCCTGGCGCCACCCGACATCGAAGAGCGCTATGGCATGCTCGGAGGCAACATCTTCCAGGGGGACATGGCGCCCGACCAACTCTTCTGCTTCCGCCCCATTCCCGGCTACGGGGACTATCGGTCGCCGGTCGAGAGTCTCTACCTGTGCGGCTCCGGAACTCATCCTGGCGGCGGCGTCATGGGCGTACCGGGCCGCAACTGCGCCCAGGTCGTCGGCCGCGACCGACGACGCGGCTGGTTCAGGAGGTAGGCTGGGCGGGTGCCTCGCGTCCTGGGCCAAGTCGGGCGCCAGGTGCTAGACTCCGGCGCCGTTGCCAGAGACGCTTCGCGCAAGCAAGCGAAGGCCCACGAGCCGAGGGGTGCCGTATGGAAGTGAAAGCAGCAGTTCTCGAGGCGCCGGGCGCCGAGTTCAGCGTTGGGCCCGTGGATCTGGACGAGCCGCGTGGCGACGAGGTGCTCGTCAAGGTCGTTGCCACCGGAATCTGTCACACGGATCTGTCAGTGCGCGACCAGTATTATCCGGTGCCGCTGCCGGCAGTTCTCGGTCACGAGGGCGCCGGCATCGTGGAGCGCGTCGGCTCACGCGTCACCAAAGTAAAGGAAGGCGATCACGTCGTCCTGAGCTTCCACTCTTGCGGCGACTGCGGCAACTGTAAGCAGGGGGCGCCAGGTTACTGCGCGGAGTTGTTCGGGCATAACTTCGGTGGTGCTCGGCCCGATGGATCACCGGTGATGCACCGCGGAGATGACATCGTCCACGGCGCCTTTTTCGGCCAGTCGTCTTTCGCTGAGTACGCGTTGGCCTTCGAGAACAACGTCGTGAAGGTCCGTGAGGACGCCCCGCTCGAGATGCTCGGTCCTCTCGGCTGTGGAATTCAGACCGGAGCCGGCACTGTGCTCAACAACCTCCATCCCAAGGCCGGCGAAAGCATCGCCGTCTTCGGGGTTGGCACGGTAGGCTTGTCGTCGGTCATGGCGGCCAAGATTGCCGGCTGCGATCCGATCATCGCCGTCGATCTGAACGCCAAACGCCTTGGCCTTGCCGAGGAGCTCGGTGCGACGCACGCGATCAACGCCTCCGACTCCAACCCGGTCGAGGCGATCCAGGAGCTCACCGGCGGTGGTGCCAACTACTCGGTCGAGGCCACCGGCGTACCCGAGGTGGTGCGCCAATCGGTTGACGCGCTTGGCCTCCAGGGCGTTTGTGGGCTGCTCGGCACCTCGCCGCTCGGAACGGAAATAACCCTCGATATGAACGCCATCCTGTTCGGTCGCACCGTACGCGGTGTGATCGAGGGCGACGCGGTGCCCGATCTGTTTATCCCGCAGATGGTCGACATGTACATGGCAGGCAAGTTCCCTATCGATCGCCTGATGGAGTTCTACGGCCTTGATGAGATCAACGAGGCAGTTGCGGCGACCGAGGCTGGCGGCACCGTGAAGCCAATCTTGCGCATGGGCTGAGAGATCAGGCGTCGAGTGTGCTCAGCGCGCGTCGCATGATCTTGCCGGTGCTGGTCTTCGGCAGATCGTCGACGAACTGGATGGCGCGCGGCACCTTGTAGGCTGCCAGGTGCTCGCGGCAGTGGCTCACGATCGACTCCTCGTCACCACCCGCACCCTGCTTGAGCACGACGTAGGCTTTGGCGATCTCGCCCTTTATCTCGTCGGGTTGACGGCCCACCGCCACCATCGCGACGTCCGGGTGTCCGGCGACGACGCGCTCGATCTCGGCCGGGTAGACGTTGTACCCCGCCGTCAAGATCATGTCCTTCTTGCGGTCGACGATAGTGATGTATCCATCGTCGTCCATGCTGGCCAAGTCGCCGGTGTGCAGCCAGCCGTCTGGCTCGATAGTCTCGGCCGTCCCCTGCTCGTTGCCGTAGTAGCCCTGCATGACGATCGGGCCACGGGCCATGAGCTCACCGACCTCACCGCGTGGCAGGGTCATGCTGGCGTCCTCGACAGCCGCGACGCGCATCTCACAGCCGGGTAGGGAAACTCCGATCGAACCGTGCTTGTTGAGGCCGTACCGCAGATTGGTGGTGCCTAGCCCGGCGAGCTCGGTCATTCCCCAGAGCTCGATGAGTGGGCAGCCGAAGCGTTCCTCGACCTCCAGCATCTTGTTGACCGCCATGGTCTGGCCCCCGACTGTGCAGCAGGTCAATGACGACAGCTCGTAGTCCTCCAACCCCGGGTGGTCCAATAGGTACAGGTACATCGTCGGCACACCCTCGAACATCGTGGCACGGTGATCCTGAATCGATTGCAGGATCTCGTCCTGTACGAACAGTGGATGTAACACGAGCGTCATGCCGTACATGAAGGTGGCATTGAAGATCACGTTGCCGTAGACGTGCGGGCAGGGGAGCGCGGTGACGATGGTGTCCTCGGCGGTGCGCACGTGCATGTTTGCCAACAACGCCGCGTTGAGGATCACGCTCCGGTGGCTTTGCATGGCACCCTTCGGATGCCCGGTGGTGCCCGAGGTATAGCAGATTGTCGACAGCGCATCGGCGGGTACATCGCGGACGGCGAAGCCCGACTCGTTGTCCTCGACGAGCTCGTTGAACGACCGCGCACCCTTGGGTATCTCGTCGCCGAAGATGATGATCTCCTCGACGTCGGAGGAGTCCTTCAGGCCGAGGATCGGCTCGCCCTTCTCTTTCGAAGCGAGCACCGCCTTGGCGCCACAGTCGGCGGCGACGAACGCCACCTCCTCAGGGGTGAGCATGACGTTGATCGGATTGATCACCGCGCCGACCTTGAGCGTTGCATAGTAGCTGACGATCCACTCCCAGCGATTGGCAGAGTAGAGGGTGACACGGTCGCCGGGGACGATGCCGAGCATCCTCAGACCGCCCGCCAGGCGATCGGAGAGATGGTCGAGGTCGCGGAACGAGAAGCTCTCTCCCGCGAAGACCAGCGCGGTCTTCTCGCCATGTTTCGCAGCTGCGGCGGGCAGGATCTCTCCGAGCGAGGTCAGCATCTCGACACCTGGGTACAACGGGGCCGGAGCGCAAGTCAAACGGCACGGGGCTGGAGCGCGAATCAGACGGGAGGCTGAACAACCCTTGACGGCCTCGGAAGTCGGAAACTAGTCTCGACAGACGCGAAGAGTCCTGGCCTCCGGCTCGTGTCGGACTGCGCAACAACCTGGAGCGACACCATGCGGTACCGCAGCCTTGCGATCTTTGGTCTCTGCGCGGCGCTGGTCGGTGCGCAGCCGTCGGCCCCGCCAGACGGCGCGGCAATCCTCGCTTCCGAGTATCCGTCGCTGTCGACCGCTGAAATGGGCCATGTTCGCCACATGATCAACCTCGCCAATCAGCTCGACGGCGACTGGTCGCTGATGGGCAACACCCCGGGCGGTGACAACTTCGACGCCTACCAGTTCCAGATTGCCTTCGCGGCCTACGCGCTGAGCCTGGCGCAGTACCACAAGGTGCCGGCGCATCGGGACCTCTACCGAGAGGCGTCGACCCGGCTCATCGAGAAGATGATCTACAAGGACGTCTGGCAGTACTGGGCGGCCATGAGCCAGTACGAGAAACGCGGTGCGGACCAGGACGGCAACAGCTCGGTGTATCGCGAGGATGGCTGGCAAGGATGGATCGACCCCAACATCAAGTCGAACATCATGTACAGCGGTCATTTGTTGCAGATGGTCAGTCTGCACGAGTCGCTGTTCGACGACCATCGCTACGACGAGCCCGGATCCCTGCCGTTCGTGTTCCCTGCGATCGAGTACGGCGGCGAGCCGCTGCGCATGGACTACGACCATGAGCGGCTGGCGACGGTGATTTACGATCAGTTCGTCGCCAGCGACTTCCTCGGCATCGAATGCGAGCTCGGCGCCATCTACACCGAGTGCAACCAGCATCCGATCCTCGGCCTGATCCAGTACGACCAGACCCACGGGACGGACTACTCGGCCGAGGTCGAGCAGGAGTTCGCCAAGACGATCCACGAGCGGGGGTTCATCTCGCCGGAGAACCACACGACGATGTTCTACCTCCACGTGCGGTCCGACGAGGTGATTCCGGCGTCGACCAAGTGGTCATCGACGGGCATGGCCTGGAGCGACGGCTGGAACGGCCAGGCGCACCACGTCTGGGCCCCGCAATATGTCAAGGACCTGTATCGCGAGCAACGCAAGCTCTACATCCCGGGCATGTTCCAGGGCGAGCCGGGCTCCGACATGGGTTGGACGTCTTCCTTCGACTTCGGCTGGTTCGCGGTCCTGGCGGCCGAGGTCGGCGACGGCAAGACCGTCGCCACCATGCTCGAGTACGCCGACGAGCACTTCGGGCCCACCTGGCGCGACGGCGGCCTCTACTATCCGCATACGCGCGATTACAGAGAGAACTTCAACCGCGACGAGAACGGGTTCATCCACAACATCAGCCCGGTGACTGGCAACGTGCTGGTGGCGATGACGCGCCTCAACCCCGGGGACGGGCTCTGGACCCTCTACAACCAGCCTCGCGAGGAGCCGTATTTCTCCGACCCGTTCGTCAGTGGCGTTGAGTACATCGAGGCCAACGTGACGCAGGCGATCTGGGATCGCGAGAAGTCGGCCCTGATCGTTACGCTGACGCCGGGTCCGGTGGCCGCCGAAAACACCACCTTCACGGTCAATCAACTCGACCCCTCGATGTCGTACTCGGTATCCCGTGATGGAGAGCGACTGGGCGTGGTGAGCGGCGGATCTGACAGCAGCGTGGCCAACGCGGCGTGGAACGTCGACGGCACGCTGACGATCTCGACTGAGCTCGATGCTGCACACAGCTTCGTAGTCGCTGCCGTTCGGTGAGTTATCGGCCCGGCCCCGTAGCGCGAGCCGGAGCCACGTCCAGGTCCCTGGTGCTCCGCCGGGAGACGTGGCTGATCGTCGTGGCGGTCGTATGTGCGTCGTGCGGTGCCGCGCCGGAGCACGCCGACGGCGATCCAAAGACCGAGGGGCTGGTGCGCCGGTATCTCAGCGATAATCCGGAGTTCCTGCTCGACAATCCGGAGATCCTGGAGAAGGTACGCCAGGCTGGCAGAGAGCGGCAGGAGAGGCGGGCCACGACGGCGCGCCGAGCGCTACTCGAGGCCCGCGCAAGGGTGGTCGTAGATCCGGAGCTCACCCCGGTGACGGGCGCGGTCGATGGCTCGGTGACGATCGTCGAGTTCTCCGACTACCAGTGCGTTCCGTGCAAGGCGAGCTATCCTGTGCTCGCCGCCGCTGCTGCGTCTGACCCCGAGCTACGTTTCGTTCACAAACAGCTACCGGTGTACGGCAGCCACTCCGTTTTGGCTGCCCGTGCCGCCACCGCGGCACACCGACAGGGCCGCTTCGAGATGTTTCACGACGCCTTGATGACGAACACGGCGCCTCTGAGCGCCGAACGCCTCTACGAGCTCGCGGGCGCGGTCGGACTCGATGTCGACCGGCTGCGTGAGGATATGCGAGACTCACAGCTCATCGCATACCTGGCCGCAGTGAAGGATCTAGCGGAGGAGCTCGGTATCGACGCGACGCCGACATTCATTGTCGGAGACCGGCTTCTGCGCGGTGGGCTGAGCGACGATCTATTGCGTGCGTCCGTTGCCGAGGCGCGTGCATCGAGCTGATCCGGCCCTCACGATGGCGGTCTTCGGGCGTATCACCAAGCTCGGACCGCAGGATGCCGGGGTTCCAGTACCCTAGTGCCGCCCTGCCAGTCGTCAAGCACGAGGATCCCCGAATGAGAGACGATCGCCGGACGACGCCCCCGAGCTTCTGGCTCGATGACGTGTCCGAGTCGCCGGCGCTGCGCCCGGCGCTCGATGGCGACATCGACGCCGACGTGGCGATCGTCGGTGCCGGGTTCACCGGACTATGGACCGCCTACTACCTGCTGCTACACGACCCGAATTGCCGGGTGACGGTGATTGACGCAAAGTCCGCCGGCTATGGAGCGTCCGGGCGCAACGGCGGCTTCTGCGATGGCATCGTTCACGGGCTCGCGTGCGTGCTGCGCCGCGACCGCGACGGAGCGATCGCGTTGTGGCGGGCACTGTTTGACGCCGTTGACGAAGTGGGCCGCGTGGCCCGAGAGCGAGGGCTCGATTTCGGCTATGACAAGGGTGGCTGCTTGCAGATCGCCACCGAGCGCGTGCACGAGGAAAGCCTGAAGCGCGGCATGGAAGATCTCTACGAACTCGGCTTCGACGATCGCGACTATCGCTGGCTCGAGCCGGATCAGGTCGCCTCCATGGCGGTCCTCGGCGGGCAACCGGCCGCCTTCTACACGCCGCACGCGGCGGCGGTGCAGCCCGCCAGGGTGGCCCGGGCGCTGGCCACGACAATCGAAGGGCTCGGTGCGACAGTCCACGAGCAGACCCGCGCGTTGGCTATCGAGGCTGGCTGCGTGCGCGCCGACCGTGGCTCGATCTCCGCGGACTTCATCGTCAACGCGACCGAGGCCTACGGCGTGGGTCTTGCCGGCCGTCGGCGCTCGATCGTGCCGCTGTACAACTACATGGTCGCCACCGAGCCGCTGCCTCCATCGACCTGGGAACAGATCGGCATGCGGAATCGGGTCACGGTGGCGGATGGCTTCCGTGATCTCATCTACCTGCAACGTACTGCCGACGGTCGGATTGCCATCGGTGGTCGCGGCTCTACGTACAGCTACGGGTCGGGCATCACGGTACGGGCTGAGCACAACGAGCATATCTTCGGCGTGCTGCACGGTGAGCTGCAACGTTTGTTTCCCAGCATCGACGCGAAGGTAGCGCACCGCTGGGGCGGAGTGTTCGGTGTGCCGCGCGATATGACTCCTTCGGTGGGCCTCGATCGCGATACCGGGTTGGCGTGGGCGGGTGGATACGTCGGCTCCGGCGTGGCGTGTGCCAATCTCGCTGGACGAACAGTCGCGGATCTGGTGCTTGATCGTCAAACCGATCGCTCGCGCTATCCATGGGTGAGGGCCCCTAGCCAGCGATGGGAGCCCGAGCCGCTACGCTGGATCGGGGTATCGATCATGCTCCGGCTCGTCAGGCTCGCCGATTGGTGTGACCGTCACGCCCCGGCGGGTTCCGGTGTCCTCGACCGGATCATCGCCCGTATTGCGCCCGATTGGGAGATCGGTTGATGGACCCTCGACCCATCTCGAGCATCGACGTCGCGGTGATCGTCGGCTACGACACCTGCGTCTGGCCAGTCTCGATCGGTGGCACGACCTTTACCTTCTGGCAGGAGTACGCTCTGTACTTCAGCCTGCCAGCGAGCCTGGTCGGCTTCATCGCCGGGACCTTGCTCGGCACCCTTCCAGCGGCCCCGGAGACCATGGCGAGGGTGTGGCGAGCGACGCGCGCGGTACTCCAACGTCGGGGGAATGAGGATGATGAGTGAGCTCGCGGGGTCGGTCGTATCCGTCCATAGCGGTGACCATGTCGACCTGCACAAAGACGAGCAGCCGGAAGTGCGGACGGAGCTCGATGGCTTCGTCGGCGACAAGCACCGCGGGTACTCGCGCGTAGCTTGGCAAGGCGACGTCGATCCTGCGGGCATCGTGCGCCGCAACGAACGCCAGTGGTCGGCGGTATCGACCGAGGAACTCGAGGTCATCGCGCGGCGCATGGATCTGCGGGAGCCGCTTGCCGCCTCGACGCTGGGAGCCAACCTGTGCATCGAGGGCATTCCGAGCCTTTCGCAGCTGCGGCGCGGCACACGGTTGCACTTCCCCTCGGGCGCCGTTCTGCGCGTGGAGGAATGCAATCCGCCATGCGTCGAGATGGGGCAGGAGATCGCCAAGGCCTACACGACCCATAGCGGCGATCCGGTTGTCGCCACCCTGTTCCCGAAGCACGCCCTGAACCTTCGTGGCGTGGTCGGGGTGATCGATGTCGCGGGGTTGATTCGCTCCGGCGACCGTGTGGTGGTGGAGGAGATGCCGTAGTCGGGGCCTGGCCTACTTGCGTACCAGCGCCTCGAAGATGGAGTTGCGAATGCGCGGCGTCGGGCGGTCGCGTAGCTCGGTGGCGTCGAGCGACTCAGCGATCTTCGTCAGCGCCCTCGCGCCGATCCAGCGTAGTGGCTCGGGCTCCCAGTTGCGGAAGTCGCGTTCCACGATAGGCAGCTCCACGAGGTCGGTTGGTCGCTCCAGGATGAGATCGGCGAGCGTGCGGCCGACCAGGTTGGATGGTCCTACACCCTCCCCTACATAGCCTCCTCCCCATGCCATGCCGTCTTGCCGGTCGATGCCGACGGCAGGTCGCCAGTTGCGCGGCACACCGATGGCGCCACCCCAGCGATGGGTAACGAGCTGGTCGCGAAGCACCGGAAAGAAGGATTCCAGCACGTCGCGTACTTGGGCGAACGCCGCATCGCCGGGGGAGAAACGGTCGCGCACCCTCGAGCCGAAGAAGTAGGCGCCGCGGCATCCGAACGCCAGGCGATCGTCTTCGGTGCGCTGACCGTAGGTCACCATGCGCCGCGGGTCGCTGAATGTCACGCGGTCGACGAAGCCGATCTCATCCCAGATCGACTGGCGCAGGGGCTCGGTGGCGATCATCATCGAGTGCACCGGAATCAGCTTCCGTTTCTGGCCGCTGATGGTGTGTGTGTATCCCTCGGCGGCACGAACCACGACATCGGCGGTCACCGCGCCGTTTCGGGTCCTCACGCGTCGCGGCTCGAGCGACAACGCCGGCGAGCGTTCGTAAATGGTCACGCCGCGGCGCTCCACGGCCCTGGCGAGCCCACGCACCAGCCGGGCAGGATGCAGGGCGGCCACGTAGCTCAGAAACACACCGCCGAAGTTTCGCGCCGTGCGAATGTGGGAGGAGCATTCCTCCGGTTTCATCCAGCGCACCTCGTCCTCTGTGGCGCCGAGTGCACGCCAGTCGTCGAGCTCCTCCTGGACGTGTGCGTGGAACGTCTTCGAGGTGGCGACCGTGATGTTGCCCGCCCGCGCCCACTGACACTTGATGTTCTCTTGGGCGCAGACACGCTCGACCTCATCGACGGTCTCGAACAGCGCGCGTTGCAAGCGAATCGCACCGTCGCGCTGGGCCGGATCGTGGAGCAGCTGGCCGATGCCGGCCATGGTGCCGAGACACCAGCCACCGTTGCGGCCCGATGCCCCGAAGCCGGCGATCTCGGCCTCCAGTACGGCTATACGAATGCCGGGTCGAAGCTCAGTGAGGTAGTAGGCGGTCCATAGCCCGGTAAACCCGGCCCCGACGATGACGACGTCGACTTGCTCGTCGGCAGTCAGCCCAGCGCGCGGTTCGAGCGGCTCCGCAACCGTGTCGTGCCACAGGCTGAGGTTGCGATACTCATTGGCCGACACGCGGGTCTCCTCGGGAGCGCCCGCAGCATCTGCTCAAGGTCGCTGCTCGAGCTCTCGGCCGAGCGCCTCGATGCGCATCGCTTCGTCTTGACGGCCGAGTGCCCGCAGCTCCGCAGCCAGCACCGAGTAGGTTCGAGCTCGCCCGGGGTTGAGCTGCCGCGCGCGCTCCAGTGCCGCCACCGAGCTTTCGTGGTTGCTGAGCGCGGCGTACGTCATACCGAGGTTGAAGGCAACGAGCCAGTCGTCCTGCGCTAGCTCGTCGGCGCTTTCGAACAGCTCGAGCGCTCGCTCGAGGTTGTCCTGGCGAAAGTAGTAGAGCCCCTGGACGTTGGCGAGCCCGATTTCCGTCGCGCGGTTGGTCTCCAGCTTCTCCTGTTCGTCAGCGGCGGTGAGCGTGCTGAAGCGTTCCATCATCCGCTGGCTCTCCTCGGTCTTGCCACGATCCCGCAACACCAGCGCTAGCGTGTAGTAGCCGGCCAGTAAGTCGGGGTTGAGCTCCAGAGCCCGCCGGCAATACGTCTCGGCAGCGGCGAGGTCGCCCATTTCTCGACGCACCCGACATAGCTCCTGGTGCGCTAACGGGCTGCGCGGTGCGGCACGGATGCCGCGAGCCAACAGCTCATCGGCGGCCTCCGGCTGGCGGCGCTTGACGTAGATGTCGGCGAGACGAACGTAGGCGTTCATCCCACGGGGGCGAAGCTCGATGGCGCGCTCGTACTCGGTGATCGCCGTGTCGAAATCGCCCTGGTTGTCCGACATGACGGCGAGCTCGAGGTGGGAGGGTGCGGCTCCCAGCGGTCCCTCGTGCGGCCCCTCGGCAGCGCGAAGCAAGCTGGTACGCGCCTCGGTGAAGTCGCCCATCTGCAACTGCATCCGCCCCTTCAGCAGGTAGAGCCGCGGATCCTCGATGCCGGCGCGCTCGCAATCTCCGATCAAGCTCAGAGCCTGCTCCGGGAGGCTCAAGCGTCGATACGCACGGCTGAGCGCCAGGCAGCTATCACCCTCGTGCGGGCGCTGCTCGACTACCTTCTCGAATGCCTCGGCTGCCTTCAAGACCGCCTCGAGTCCGGTGCCGTGCTCGGCGAGGAGCCGCCCCAACAGCAACCAGGCGTCGGTCGTCTGCGGCGCAACGGCCACACATTCCTCGAGCTCTGTGATGGCTCGAGCGTGGTCGCCGAGCGCCGCGTAGGCGAGCGCCAGCCCGTAACGCGGCAGCGCTACCTCTGGATTCAGCTGCGAAGCGGCGCGCAACCAGTCGATCGCCTCCTGGTGCTGGCCAACTCGGAGCAGGGCGGTCCCGAGGTTGAACTGGGTGACGAACAAGTCTGGCCCCAGTTGCGCTGCCTGGCTCAGCAGCGGTAACGCTTCGTCGGAGTTCCCCAGTTCAAGTAAGGCCCGTCCAACCTGGCTGCGCGCGATGAGATCGTCGGGCTCGAGCCCCAAGGCGTCGTCGAACGCCTCCAGCGCTGCCTCGAAGTCACCGTTCTGCATCGCCGCGGCGCCCGCTATCATGAGGACCTGGAATTCGGTCAGCTCCGCTGGAGGAGCTTGCTCCTGAGCGTTGACGAATACCCCCGGCGATCCGAGGCTGCCCGTCACCGGGGCCAGGGGCGCCGGCCGCATGCCCACCAGCACGCCTAGCGCGCACAACACCAGGATCGAGCGGCGCCAGGAGGCGACTGCCGTGAATCGCGTCACGTTGTGTTGATGCGTCATCGGGTTGTCTACCGACATGGCTTCAGCTCCCGATCCCTGCCTGGGCGCGCTCGGCAAGGCGGGCATTCAGCCGGGAAAGGTCGCTCCGGCCGAGGCGATTGTAAATGTCTGCCAAGAGGAAATGCCCCAGCGCGCGATCCTGGGCTGGGATCCCGCTTGCCGCCAGGGCTCCCTCCACCAATTCGATGGCCTCCTCGTAACGCTGACCTCGTACCAGGTGGATGCGTGCCATGAAGAGACGCGCGCGCGGGAACGTCGGATCGATCGTTAGCGCCAGCTGGAGATAGCGCTCCTCTTGCTCCAGATTCTGCAGGTTACGGTGGACCAGGCTCAGGTTGAACGCCGACATCAGGTGCTCGGGCGAGATCTCGAGCTCGCGACGGTAGGCGGCGATCGCCTCGTTCAGTTGACCCCGGCGTTGGAACAGCTGGGCCCAGGTGAAGTGCAGCTCCGGTATCTGGTCGTTGAGCTCCTGGGCGCGATCCAGCTGCGGCTGGGCGAGCTCGATACGACCGAGTTGCATGTACGCGCTGGCCAGCCCGACGTGCGCCCCGGCCATGTTGGCGTCGAGCTCCAGCGCTTGGTTGAACGCCGCGATCGCTTCCTCATGGCGCCCGCTGCGCTGGTAGATGCCTCCGAGGGAGAGTTGAACCCGGGCGTCTGGCTCCAGCACATCGGCGAAATCGGTCAGCATCCGCTCGGCATCATCGGTCCGCCCCGATCGCATCTGAGCGTTGGCGAGGAACAGCACCATGCCAATGTCGTCTGGCTTTCGGGCGATCGCCTCCTCGAAGACAGGGATCGCCTCGGGGTAGCGTCCCTGATCGATCAGCATGTTACCGAGCGCTTGGTAGGCATCGATCACCCCGGGGTCGGCAGCGATGATGCCACGGAACAGCGACTCCGCCTCCGCTAGCTCAGACTGCAACGTCAGCGACCGGGCCCTCAGGAGATCGTTGTAGATGTCGATCCTGTCTACGGGGCTGATCCGGATCTCGGTGTCGTCCTCGATGGAGTCGGCGAAGTTGCCCAGATAGCCGAGGGCGGCGAGCCGCCGCCGGGTCTCCTCATCGAGCGTCACGGCTTCGGCCAGGCCGCCATCCTGCTCGTAGTCCGCTACCAGGGAGTCGGCCTGCTGGCGCAGTAGCTCGGTGGTGGCGGCACGCTGCTGCGACAGGTTGACGGCCTCGTCGGGGTCCGATGCCAGGTCATAGAGCTCCGGCTCGGACGACATGATGAGCTTGTACTCCGGGCTCAGCAGGACGCGTAGCTCGCTCCAACCGAAGTGCAGCCGCGGGTAATAGGTCTCGGAGTAGACCAAGCTGTCGGGGCGCTCGGGGGCGCCGGCGTCCAGCAGCGGAACCAGGCTTTGGCTCTGCACCTCGGACGGGATCGGCAGTCCAACCAGCGTGAGAATCGTGGGCATGACGTCGACCAGCGATACGGGCTCGGATCGCCGTACACCTTGATAGGCTGCAAACGGTGCGGAGATCACCAGCGGAACGTGGATCGTCTCTTCATAGAGGAAGAAGCCGTGCTCGATCTCGCCGTGCTCACCGAGACTCTCGCCGTGGTCCCCCGCTACGATCACGAAGGTATCGTCACGGCGGCCGCTGCTGTCGAGCCAGGCAATCAGGCGACCGAGCTGCGTGTCTGCATAGGCGATCTCGCCGACGTACGGGCGGCCCGGATATCGGTCGCGAAACTCGGGTGGTGGCTCATATGGTGTATGGGCGTCGAACATGTGCACCCACAAGAAGAACGGCGCCGAGGGATCCTGGCGGGACCACGCCAGCGCCGCGTCGACCACGTCCGACCCCGTTCGCTGGATGCTCGCCAGCGCGATCATGCGCGTCCGGGGCACCTCGAACTCGTCGAAATAGGTATCGAAGCCCTGTGCTAGCCCGAATCGCCCGTCGAGGACGAACGACGAGACGAACCCCCCTGTGCGGTACCCGGCATCGCGGAACAACTCCCCCAGCGTCTCCAGATTGTCGGGCGCCACAAAGGCGCCGTTGTCGCGCACGCCGTGATAGGGCGGGTAGGTGCCGCTCATCAACGAGGTGTGCGATGGCAGGGTCAGCGGCGTCGGCGAGTAAGCGCGCAGGAAGGTGACGCCTTCGTTGGCCAGCCCATCGAATGCGGGGGTCTCTATGTCGTCGAAGCCATAGGCCCCGATGTGATCGGCGCGGGTCGTGTCGAGCGTCACCAGCACGACGTTCATCTGCCGGTCGCCGCGCAACGAGGCGATGTCCGGTGCGGCCGTCGGCGCAGACAGCAATCGATAGCCGATATAGGCCAGCGCCATCACGATCGCCAGGACGACCACGGCGCGCGCAGCTACGATTTGCCAGCTTCGTGTGCTGGAGGTGGGCTTGGTCATGGCGATAGCAAGCGGGGTAGGCGATGCAATCGATGCGGCGCCTCGGCCGGGCTGTTCAGTCGTCAGCGTTGTGTCCCGTCTCGGAGCTGTATCCCAAGGCGCGCGTGCTGGTTGGAGAGGTCGTTTCTTCCGAGTCGATTGTAGATGTCCGCGAGCAAGAGATGGCCCAGCGCCTGGTTCTGCCTGGTGATCTCTTGCGGCACCCCACGCGCCGTCGGCAATTCCATTCGCGCCAGCGCCCCCTCGACGAGCGACAGAGCCTCGTTGAGGCGCTCGTTCTTCACCAGGTGGATGCGGGCGAGGAAGAGGGTTCCACGGGTGAACTGTGGGTTGATCTCGAGGGCCAGACGCAGGTACCGCTCCTCCCCGACGAGGTCGCCGCGGTTGCGGTAGATGACGCTGAGGTTGATTGCGGCCCTGATGTTGCGCGGCTCGTTCTCGAGCTCGCGGCGGTAGGCGGCGATTGCCTCGTCCGGCTGTCCGCGGGTCTGGAACAGCAAGGCGCGCTGGAAGTGCAGATTGGCGAGGGTATCGTCGAAGCTGCGTGCCAGGTTCAGGTGTTCCTCCGCCAAGCCCGGGCGGCCGGCGGCCAGCTGGACGGCCCCGAGCCCGAGGTGCGCGGCGCCCATGAGGCTGTCCGCCGGCTTGGGTGCGGATCGCAGGAGCCCCGGCATGTTCGCCAGACTTCGGTCGCTGAGGCGTAACGCCTCGTTGAAGTAGGTTGCCGCCTCGTCGTAGGACCCCGCGGCCTGCTTGATCTGCCCGAGGTTGATGTAGAACCGGGCGTCCGGCTTCAGGACGTCGATGTAGTCCAGCAAGACCTTCTCGGCCTCGTCCATCCGACCGGCCTGCATCTGCGACTTGGTGAGATGCAGCACCAGGCCCGCATCTGCGGGCCTCATAGAGAGCGCGGTCTCAAGAACCTCGATTGCCTCCTCGTAGCGGAACTGCTCCAAGAGCAGGGTGCCGAGCGACTGGTGCGCATCGACCACTCTGGCATCCTCGGCGATGACCCTCCGGAGCAGCACCTCGGCCTCGGCCACCTGGTTGCTGAGGGTCAGGCCGCGGGCCCGGAGCAGGTCGTTGTAGATCCCGATCTTGTCCCTCGGGTTGGCGCGCTCGACGTCTGGGTTGTCGGCGTCGGCGCTGTAGTTGCCGACGTACCCGAGTGCAGCGAGCCGCCCGAGAGTCTCCTGATCGAGCGCGACGGTGTCCGCCGGGGTGGCGATCTCCTCGAGCCGCGCCACCAGTTCCTCGGTTTCCCGGCGCAGCGCCTCTGCGGTGGCAGCGCGCGCTGATGCGAGGTTGTTCTGTTCCCCGGGGTCCTGCAGAAGATCGTAGAGCTCCGGCTCGGGCGAGATGATGAGCTTGTAGGTCGGCTCGAGGATCGCCTGGAGCTCGCTCCAGCCGAAGTGAAGGCGCGGGTAGAAGGTCTCCGCATAGACGCGCTCGTCGGTCCAGCCCTCGACCTCGGCGTGCTTGGCAAACAGCGGTACCAGGCTCCTGCCTTGCACATCGTCGGGAGTCTCCAGCCCGGTCAACTCCAGCACGGTCGGCATGACGTCGATCAACGAGACCAGCTCGTGGCGCTGGATGTCCTGCGGCTCGTCGAACGGCGTGGCGATGATCAGCGGCACCCGGATGGCCGACTCGTACAGCAGCAACCCGTGCTCGCTCTCCCCGTGCTCACCGAGACCCTCGCCGTGATCGGAGGCCACCACGACGTAGGTCTCGCCGGACCGGCCGGAGTCGTCGAGCCACGAAGTCAGCCTGCCGACCAGGGAGTCTGTCCAGGCGATCTCACCGACGTAGGGCCGATCGGCGTATCGTGACCTGAAGGGCTCGGGCGGCTCGTACGGGGCGTGCGGATCGTACAGGTGTACCCACATGAAGAACGGGGCCGTAGCGTCCTCACGAGCCCACGCCAGGGCGGTGTCGATGACCTCCGATCCGGGACGCTGCACGTGGCCCAGATCGATCTCTTGCCGCTTGGGCGCCTCGAACTCGTCGAAATATCGGTCGAACCCCTGCGCCAGGCCCCAGCGCGAGTCGAGGACGAAGGCCCCGACGAAAGCGCCGGTTCGGTAGCCGGCCTCCTGGAAGCTCTCGGCCAGGGTCTGCAGTCCTTCCGAGGCGACGTACGCGCCGTTGTCGCGCACCCCGTGGTAGGGCGGGTGGGTCCCGGTGAACAGCGACGTGTGCGAGGGCAGCGTCAACGGCGTTGGGGCGTAGGCGCGCATGAAGGCGACGCCGCGGGCGGCAAGCCCATCGATAACAGGTGTGTCGACCTCGTCGAAGCCGTACACGCCGATATGATCGGCGCGCGTCGTGTCGAGCGTCACCAACACGACGCTCATCTGGTGGTCGCCACGCAGCGAGGCGAGGTCCGTCGCCGAGTCCGGGAGGCGCCAGAACAGGGTTCCGAGGAGGATCGATGAGAGCACGATCGCCAGCGTGATCCTGGCGCGCACGGTTCCGGGTCGATGACGAAGCGAGCTGGCAGCGGAGCGGGTCATGATGGCTTGGAGTCGGCACCGGGCGATGAGGCCGAGCGGCGCGGCACTCCGACCAGGAGTTTGCCCGCCGGGCACCCATGTAGTCTATAGGTGTACTGGACCGGCTCACTAGGTCGCCGGCCCGTGGATGCGAGGCGATCCTGCCCGTGAGGCTCAGACTTCGGTTGAGGATGGAGGGCGTGCGGAATCGCGGCCGCCGGCACTGCGCCTCGACGTGTCTGCGGGCGGCGCCATTCGCTCTGGCGCTGATCTCCACGATGGCGCTCAGCGTGCCAGGCAGCGGACAGGACGAGGTCGATGTCCGGTTGCAACGTGGCATACAACTGCTCAGCGCGGCACGGGTGGAGGAGGCCATCACGGAGCTCGAAGCCGCGGCTTTACTGGAGCCACGTAACTGGCAGGCTCGCTACCATCTCGGGCGCGCTCTCTATGCTGGCGGTCGTGCCGAGGAAGCGGTAGCGCATCTGATCGCCGCACTCGAGCAGACGCCCGAACCGGGCCGTGTGAACTCCCTGCTGGCGCAGGTTTGGCTTCAGCTAGAGGAATGGGAAGCGGCCGCCGAGGCGCTCGACGCGACCGAGCTCGCGATGCCAGGATTTCCACCGGCGGCGTTCTATCGGGGCGAGCTGTGCTATCGGCTCGGACGCCTCGAGGTCGCACGCCGCCACGTTGAGAGAGCCGCCGAGGCTGCTCCCGACTGGGACAGGCCGCTTCTCAGTGCCGCCGTACTGGCCGAGGAGGACGAAGATCCGGAGGCCGCGGTACGCTGGTTGCGGGCGGCCGTCGAGCTGCAACCCGACGATGCCATGTTGCGGGTGCGGTTGGGCAGCGCCCTGGCGGCGGCGCAACAGCCGCGCGAATCCGTCGCAGCGTTTCGGCGCGCCTTGGAGATTGCCCCTGATCTAGAGGCGGCGCGCATGCGGCTCCTGCTGCAGCTCGATGGGCTCGGCGACCGCGGCGCGCTGGTTCGGGAGATCGACACGATCCTTGCGCGCGAGCCCGATAACGGCGCCGTCCGATCCCAGCGAGCGCGGCTGCTGAACCGTGAGGGACACACGCAAGATGCTCTGGCGGAGATTGATGAAGCGATCGTCAGGCTGGCCGAGGCCACCCCGTCGCCGGGACAGAGCCGCGGGACCGTGGAGCGCAACGCCAGAGGGTTTCGGGCACGATTGCTGATGCAGCTTGGTCGCAACGCCGATGCCGCCGCTGAGGCACGGGCCTTGGTACAGAAGCATCCATCGTACCCGGAGCCGTTTTTCGTGCTCGGCACGGTCTTGATGCGGCAGGGAGATTCCGAGGGGCGGTCGTTGCTCGAGCGCTTCAAGGCTCTGTCGGATGCTCGGGAGCATCGTCGGACCGCAGGCGGCCTCATGCTCCGAGGAGATCTGGAGCGGGCGGGCGTCGAGTACCGGGCGGCGCTACGGCGGACGCCAGGAGAGCCGCGGGCGAGTCTCGGTCTGGCGATCGTATTGCGTCGCCAGGGCGATCACGCTGGGGCGCTGGCGCTCCTTATGCCGCCCACGGGAGATGTGTCGTTGCTGGCCGAATGGTATCGCGAGCTCGTGCTCGCCCTGTACAACGACGGGCAGCTTAACGAGGCACGCCAGCTCTGGGAACAGCTGCGCGGTCGCCGCTTCGTGCTCGGTGTCGAAGTCTGGCGGGTGATGCGCCCGGCTGTTGCCGCCTGCAGCTAGTGGCCTGTTACAGGCCATTAGCATACTGGCCGCTCCCTACCCTGCTCGAATCAGCAGTAGGGAGGCCAGTGGATCGGATCGGCCGGGAGCCCAACGCGTAGAGAAAAAAGAGGGCCGGCTGCCCATCCAGAGCAGCCGGCCCTTTGTAGTTCTACGCGGGGTCCTTAACCCGCGGCGTGTGTTCGTCTACCAGACGAAGCGCACACCGAGGCGGAGCTCGCGAGGCTTCGACGGCCAACGTATCTTCCCGAAGGAGGATCCGCCCTCGAGGTTGTACGTTGACTCGTACGAGGTGTCGACCTCTCCACTGCCGTAGCCGCGGCGCCATGGGTTGGCGCGGTTGGTCACGTTGAACAGGTCGGCGATGAGCTCGATGCGGTTGCTGCCCACATCGAAGCTCTTCTGCAACCGCAGGTCGATGTTGAACTGGTGAGGTGCGCGACGGTTACCCCTCGGCTCCAAACGTATGCTGCGGATGCGGGTGTCGTTGAAGGAAACGCCCGTTGCACGCGCCCGGAGGTTCGGTTGCCACGGACGTCCCGACAGTGCCTGCAGATAGGTGCTGGCGAGGATCCCGCCCGGCAGGCGGTAGTTCGTCAGCAACTTGAACTGCCAGGTGCGGTCGAAGGTCAGCGGACCAACGGTGTACGGGTGACCGTTGAACATGGGCTTCTGGGCCTCGCCGAAAGCAGCGAAGCCCCAGTTCGTAGTCACCGTGTTGCCGATGTTCCCCTGCGTGTCCTGATAGGTAATCGAGGCATCGAAGTTGAACCCGGCGCTCGGGCGTTTGCGGAAGGCCAGGATGGCCATGTGATGACGACGGAAATAGTAGTCGTCGTTGTTCATGAACAGGTCTTCCGGATTGTCATCCGTCCTGACGTACAGCGTCTGCGTCGTACCGATTATGTCGTTGGTGTACTCGACAGGGTCGTACGTGTGCGCGTTGATGTCAGTCTGGATCAGGAAGTCCGTGTCGCTCTTGTAGATGTAGTCCGCGGTCAGCGCGTAGTCACGGCCGACTGCGATCTCCACCCCGACGTTGAAGGCGTCGGTGCGCGGCATCTTCAAGCCGTTGGGGATGTCGCGAGGCTCGCTGACCCAGCGGTTAACGAACGAGTCCTCGTTGATGATCGAATTCACGAGCTCAGTGGCCTGATCCGGAGTGAGACCATCGAGGCTGGCGTAGTCGACTGCTGGCAGCAAGGCGAAGTAGTCGTCCGCCGCCTCGAAGGCGTTGCCGCCCTGAGCGATCGGACCGTAGGTCAACGCCTTCTCGAAGTAGCGTCCCCAACCGACGTGGGCAACCCACTTACCTTCACCCGTTATGTCCCAGTTTACGCCGACACGCGGGGCATAGTTCTTGTAGCTGGTGAGCATTCCACCGTTGAAGTTGGGGTCTCCGGCAGGAGTGCCAATCGGATTGCCCTTGCGTGGACGCCGTGCGTCGGTGCGCGTGCAGCAGTTGTCGTGGATCTGCGGGTTGTCGAAGCGGAAGCCCGCGTTCGCCGTGATGTTGTCGCTGAACGAGATGTCGTCCTGCACGAAAGCGGCATAGCGCCTCACGCCGACATCCAGATGGGCATCGTACGTATAGCCATACGCGTACGTATAGCCATAGTAGTCACCCAGGGAGATCCAGGCCGGACCGTAATCGCTGAGGAACAGCGACCACGTGGTTTCGTACTCCGCACCGATCTTGAGGGTGTGGGAGCCGCCCAGGAAGTCGTCGACATACTGGGTCACCGAGGTGTTGACCTCGTGACGACCGTTGGTCTCATCCCAGTTGTAGGCGCTGGATGAGTAGGTAACACCGGTCTGCCAGGCATTGACGACCGGCAGGGTGCATCCAGGCGGTTTGATGCGGTCATTCTTCGAAATGCACGAGTTGGCGAAGCGGAAGTTGTCGCCAAGATAGCCGCCATAGCGGAAGTCCAGGAACGTGTCGTCCCCGAGCTCCGACTGCCAGGTGGCAAGCCAGGTCTGGGAACCGAAGGTGAACCCGTAGCCGATCGAGTCGCTGTCACCAGCGCTGCGGCCGAGGTTCTCGTCGGTGCCCGGATCCGAGCTCAGCATTATGCCGAACGTGTTCTTGTCGTTGGCGAGGAAGTCCAACCGGCCATGGAACCGCTGACGCTTCGTGTTCTCGAAGATGTCGGAACCGAAAACGGCTTCATTGTGACGCTGCAGGCCGTAGTTGCCGAAGCCCATCAGCTTGTTGCGGATGATGGGTCCACCGAACGTGAAGGAGACGTCGTGGTCGAACTTGAACTCGCCACGCTTCCAGTCGTCGAAGTCACCGGAGTTGTCGCCCCGGAGTCCGCCGCCCGTGTAGTACCAGTTGCCAGAGCCACGGAACTCGTTGGTACCACCCTTGGTCACGATGTTGATCGTGGCACCGGTGAAGTTGCCGTACTCGGCCGATGCACCGATACCGACCACCTGAATCTCGGCGACCGTGTCGACGCTCGGGTTGACCCACGTGGCGCCCCAGTCGGGCTCGGTCACGTCCACACCGTTGAGCTTGTAGGCGTTGGCCGATGAGCCACGACGATACCGGCCGGTACCATCAGACTCGACGTTGGCGCCAGCGCCGTACGCGCCACGGTCGGTGAACCCGGCGGTCAGATCGCCAACCGCGACGAACTCACGCGCGATCGGGATGTTCTGGATGAGCTCCTCGCCGTAGTTGGCGTTGATCGAGGACTCGGTCACATCGATCAGCGGTGTCTCACCACTGACGGTGACGGTCTCCGACACACCCTCGAGCTCGAGGGTGAAGTTGACGTTGGCGGTGATGCCCGTCTGGACCGAGGCGTTGAACAATTGGCCAGCGAAACCAGGCATCTCCACAGAGACGGTGTAGGAGCCCGGGCGCAGCGCGCGGAAGACGTAGTCACCGTTGGCGCCGGTAACCTTGGTCAACGAGTCCTGGATCAGGTTGTCGCCCTGGACCGTGACCGTTGCTCCCGGCAAGCCGGCGCCGTCCGGATCCTGGACGGCGCCCTCGATATCACCCGTAGCCATCGAGCCCTGCGCGAAAGCTTGAGTGGTAACGAGGGGAGCGATAAGCATAAACGTCGCCACCACGGCGACGCTCGCGACTCTGGCAAAGTGCCGTGTCATCGTGTTCCTCCCTGCGTAGGGGGTGCTGGGGACGCTCAGGGCGTTGATTCCGTATATCAAGCCGCCCGGAGCTGTGGAGCTCTGTACACACACTGGGAATGCTGCCCGTTGGTACCGGAAACGTTGGCTTCCGTGAACCGGCGCCGGTCGGAGTTGCGCAGGCTGTTCCGCGTCTCCAATCGACCGGCTTCTAGGGGTGAGCTCCTCACGGGCGCATTTTATGCAATATCCGTTCCAACTCACCACGGAGAACACGGTGCAAAGTTGTCTCTTGGCGCTTGGGCAAGGTCTAGATGGGTCTAATGTGGTCGCCGGTAGTGGTTTCACGGTGGGTTTTTGCCGCAGAGTACCAGGTTGTTGGTTTCGATGGGGCTCTTGGTCCAAGTAGATGGATACTGGGTCCAAGTAGTTGGATCGTGAGCGCCCACTTGGCGCTGGCCCAGGGCGCCCGCAAAACAGCTCTTTGTCCAAGCGGTTGGAGTCGCCCTTCAACTTGTTGGAAGCGATGCAGTGGGGCTTCTCGCGCTGCTGGACGGGCTCACCGGCGGGGACGCGCCGGCGCGTAATTGCTCAACTAGCCGATAAGATCGCTGCCACGCTTGAGCAACTGCGCGGCGATGATCAGCCGATGGATCTCCGACGTGCCCTCCCAGATCCGATCCACCCGCAGCTCGCGGAAGAAACGCTCGGCGACGTTCTCGCGCATGTAGCCGCGTCCGCCGAAGATCTGCACGGCGCGGTCGGCTACTCGATTGGCCATCTCGGAGGCAAAGAGCTTGGCCATCGAGCACTGGGAGTGCTGCAGCTTGACGTCGGCCTCGGCGTCGAACTCGCGCGCCGTCTCATAGGTCATCAGGCGTGCCGCCCAGAGCTCGGTGATCGAGTCGGCAAGCATGAACTGTATTGCCTGGTACTCAGCGATCGGCTGGCCGTAGGCGATGCGCTCCTTGGCGAACGTCGAAGCCGCGTCGATCAACCGCTCCGCCGCGCCACAGCAACGCGCCGCGATCATCAACCGCTCGTAGCGGAACCAGGCGTGCGCGTACTGCATGCCGCCGCCTTCCTCGCCGACAAGATTCGCCGCCGGCACGCGCACGTCGGCGAAACGTACGATCGGGTGATGGTGCGAGTACGTGTGGGAGTAGGCCGGCGTGCGGTCGACGGTGATTCCCGGGGTATCGATGTCGACGAAGAACAACGCGTGCTCGCCCTGCGGCAGTTTGCCCTGGAAGAACACGTAGTCGGCGTGGTTGTACGACGTGACGTGCCACTTCACGCCGTTGAGCACGTAGTCGTCGCCGTTGCGCGCCGCTGTTGACTCGATGGCGTCGACATCGGACCCGGCCCCCTCCTCGGTGATTGCATAGCATTCGCTCCGCTTGCCCTCGATGGTCGGAACGATCCAGGTGTCGAGCTGATGCGGGGTCGCGATGTCGAGGATCCAGTTGGGTGGGGTCCAGACAACCCAACCCAGACCGTTGGTTACCGCGCCGATCTGTTCCGAGATCAGGGTCTGCTGCTGGTAGGTGTAGCCGCCGCCGCCGAGCTCCTTGGGCATATTCATGGCCCCCAGGCCAAGCTCGATGACACGCGCGTGCAGCGTCTCTTGCAACCCCGACGGCAGCCTGCCGCCGTGCATCTCGGCGTATTCCTCGTGTGGGATCAGCTCCTCCCTCACGAAGGCGCGAGCCCGTGCCTGAATCTCGCGATCCGCCTCGCTCAGCTGGTACATGAGGTCATCCCTCGGCACACGGGCGTTTCTGCAGCCGTACCTCTCGGCGCTCTCACGCTCGACCCGAGAGGATCTGTCGCGCAGCATTCGATCCAGATAGCCCGGTCAGCACGCCGCCCGGATGCGACCCGGATCCGCACAGGTACACGTTCTCCACCGCGGTACGGTAGCGGGCCGCTCCCGGGATCGGTCGCATGAAGAGCAGCTGATCAAGGGTCATCTCGCCATGGTGCAGGTTGCCTTCCGGCAGGTCGAAGCGGTCTTCGAGGTCGGTCGGTGTCAGCACGCATGAGTCGATGATCGAGGTAGGCGCTCCCGGCGCGTACTCAGCGAGGGTGGTCAGCACCGTCTCCAGCAGCCTGGCCCGGTTGTCATCGCCCCAGCCACCGGCGATGTGGTAAGGGGCGTACTGCACCGCAATCGACATGGTGTGGTGTCCGGCGGGCGCCAGGGCCGCGTCGACGACCGACGGCACCGAGATGTCCAGGTAGGGGCGTTCGGACATTGCGCCGTACTTCACGTGATCGTAGGCGCGTTGCAAGTAGTCCATCGTCGGCGCGATCTGCACGTGCCCGCCGGCCAGGAGATCGTCCTCCGCGATGCCCTGGAACTCGGGCAAGCCACTGAGCGCCAGATGAACACGCGCCGTCGACCCGCGGTACTTGATGTTGCGCACGTGCTGCATCGTCGAAGCAGCCATGCGCGTCGGATCGAGTAGCTCCAGGAACGTCGTGCGCGGCGAGGCGCTAGACACCACCATCCCGGCGCCGAGCGACTCGCCGCTCTGCAACGTGACGCCGGTCGCTTGACCACGGTCCTGATCGATGGTGGCCACCGGTGCGCCGATGCGGATCTCGGCTCCGGCCTTCGTCGCCGCCGCGGCCAACGCTTCGGTGAGCTTGCCGGCGCCGCCACGGATCAAGGCGCCCGACCGAAACAACCCAGTGTCGTTGCAGGCCCAGCGGTGCAGCAGCAGATAAGCGGTCCCCGCCTCGCGCGGACCCCAGGTCATCGCCCGTACTCCGCTGGCGGCGACGGCGCCTTTGATGATTCCCGATTCGAACCATTCGTTGAGCAGGTCGGCGGCGGGCATCGGCAAGGCGCGGGCGAGCTCGGGAACGTTCTTGCGGCCGAGCCTGCGGAGTGGCCCCAGCAGACCGCGCATGCTGATCAAGTCACGACCGGAGACATCGGGGATGTCCGGCGGTGTCACTCCGAGCAGCTCCCTCAGCACGCCTGTCAGACTCCGCATGAGATCGACGAAACGCGTGTAGCTCTTCGCGTCGTTGGCATTGTAACGCTCGATCTCGGCAGCGGTGCGGGCGTCGTCGCGCCAGATGCGCAAGCAGGTTCCGTCGGGTTGCGGCGACAGCAGCACGGGATCCGCGTCGACCGTATCGAGACCGCATGCCGCCAGCCCGAGGTCGTCCGCAATCTGCGGCGCCAGATACGACGACACGGCGTCGGCACAGGTCGAGAATCGGTATCCGGGGATGAGCTCCTCGGTGACGGCGATGCCACCAACAGTGTCGCGCCGCTCGAGCACGAGCACCCGGCGTCCGGCCTTGGCCAGGTAGGCTGCGGCGACGAGCCCGTTGTGGCCGGCGCCGACGACGATCACATCGAATCGATCCGTCATCAGCTGGTCCCCCTGAGAATCTCGAGTGCCGCTAAGCGGCCCGGACCACTAGTGATTCCGCCGCCCGGGTGGGTGCCGGATCCGCACTGGAAGTAGTTGCGGATCGGCGTCCGGTGTTGCGCCCAGCCTGCTGCCGGGCGCAGGAAGAAGAGCTGATCGAGCGTCAGCTCCCCCTGGAAGATGTTGCCGGCGGTCAGGGCGAACTCCTTCTCGATGTCCCACGGCGACAACACTTGGCGGTGCAGGATCAGATCTTTGAGGTTGGGCGCGAACTCCGAAAGCGTGTTGATCACCGCATCGCCGAAGTTCTCGCGTTCGTCGTCCCAGGTACCGTTCTCCAACTCGTAGTTGGCGTACTGCACGAAGATCGACGCCACGTGCTTGCCGGGCGGAGCCATCGATGGGTCGACCGCGGTCGGTATCACGACGTCCATGTACGGCCGGCTCGAAAAGCCCCCGTACTTCGCTTCGTCGTAGGCGCGCTCCATGTAGGCGAGGCTCGGCGCGATCTCCACCATGCCGATGCCGTGCAGGTACGTCGGATCGGGAGCCGCACTGAAGTCAGGCAGGCCGTCGAGCGCCAGGTTGACCTTGCCGGAGGAGCCGCGGAACTTGAACTTCTCGATGGAGTCGACGAGGTCACCGGGGAGATCCTTGCGATCGAGTAGCTTCAGGAAGGTCACCTTGGGGTCGCAGCCCGAGACCACGACGTCGGCGAGGATCTCCTCGCCGCTCTCCAGCGCCACGCCGACGGCGCGTCCGTTCTTGACGATGACCTGTTCCACGGCGGCGTTGCAGCGCGTCTCGGCCCCGTAGCTGCGTGCCGCGCTTGCCAGCGCCTCGCTGACACCGCCGGTACCACCCTTCTGTGATCCCCAAGCAGTGAACGCGCCATCGAGCTCACCCATGAAGTGGTGCAGCAGCACGTACGCGGTGCCGGGCGAGCACGGACCCAGCATGGTGCCGATGATGCCGCTGATCGACATCGACGCCTTCATTACGTCGGTCTCGAAGAACTCGGCGAGAAAGTCTGCCGCGCTCATCGTCATGATCTTGTGGAGGTAGTGGAACTTGCGCTTACCGAGCCCTTTCATGTGGCGCGACAGCTCGCGCAGCGTGCTGATGTCTCGCAGGCTCGGTGACACGAGATCCGGCGGCACCATTCCGAGAATGGGCTTTACCGCGTAGGCCATCTCGTACATGAGCTGGTTGAACTCATCGTAGCGATCGGCGTCGCGTATCGAATGGCGCTTGATCTCCTCCCTGGTGCTGGCGGCGTCGGGCCAGAAGGCGATGTAGTCGCCGTCCTCCATCGGCGTGAACGCGCCGGTCAGGGGGATGATCTGCAGCCCATGCTTTGTCAGCTCGAGCTCGCGGATGACCTCGGGTCTCAGCAAGCTGACCACATACGAGCACACGGTGAACGTGAATCCCGGGTAGATCTCCTCGCTGACCGCGGCGCCCCCCAAGATGTGCCGGCGCTCGAGTACCAGAACCTTACGGCCGGCCTTGGCCAGGTAGGCGGCGGTGGTCAGCCCGTTGTGGCCTCCGCCGACGACGATGGCGTCGTACTTGGCTGCGCGAGTCACGGCGGGGCTCATGACCTCTTCCTCGCCGGATCGAAGAACGGTGTCTTGACCACCTTCGCGGGTACTGTCCGACGCTCTGCCTCGACCGTCATCTCGATGTCGAGCGTGCCGCCCAGCGTCGCGTGCTGCGGCTTGACGCGGGCGAGGGCAACGTACTTCTTGAGGGTCGGCGACCAGGTGCCGCTGGTCGCCTTGCCAATCTGCTGGCCGTCCACGTACACCGGCACGGCGGCGCCCCAGGCCTCCCAGGGAAGCTGCAGTGGCATTCCGAACTCGGCGTAGAGCGCATCCAACGCCAGCACATCGATCTCCAGCCCGACGGCGTTCCAGGCCGGGCCTCGCGCCTGTTCCTCCCTGAGTGCCTGCTGCCCGACGAAGAACGGTTTGTCGAGGTGTACCATCCACCCGAGGCCGAGCTCGAGCGGGGTCGATTTCTGCACCTCGAACATCGTCCTGCGGCACGAGATGAAGTCGACCTCCGACAACAGCAGGCCGGCCTCGACACGCGCCATATCGAGAGCCAGCGTACCCGCCGCCTTGATCCCGTAGGCATGGCCCCGTTCGATCAACACGTCCCATACGCCCTCGGCATCCTGCGGATCGATCCAGATCTCGTAGCCGAGGTCACCGGTGTAGCCGGTGCGCGTCACCGTGACCTGCGCGGCACCGATCTGTGTGTCGGTGGCGCGGAAATAGCCCAGTCGAGATATGTCGGTCTCCGTGGCCGCCTGCAGGAGGTCGCGCGAGGTAGGGCCCTGCAGCGCCAACGCTGCGAGCGACTCGGAGACATCCTCTACCTGAACGTCCATTCCATAGCCGTTGTCTTCGAGCCAAGCCAGGCTGGGGTCGGCGGTAGTCAGTCGATACAGGTTGTCCTCGAGCCGGGCCAGCGCGCCATCGTCGATGATGTGGCCGGCATCATCACACCAGGCCGAGTACATCACCTGGCCGACCCCACACCGGTTGACGTCTCGGGTAAGCACCCGATCGAGCAGCCGAGTGGCGTCGGGTCCGTGGACCTGAAATTTGTAGAGGGGCGAGACATCGAAGAGCGCCGCCGCCATACGCACGGCGTGGTATTCGTGGGTATGCTCGAGCTCGTACATGGCGGCCGACTGATACCCCGACCACTCCTCCCAGCTGTTGCTGTCGCACAATGGCGCGGTTCTCGAGTGAAACGCGGTCCGTCGCATCGGTTCGTCTCCCTCTCCTCTTAGCCAGCTTGGTAGTCGACGCTCGTCAGCCGGGCACTTCGCTACGGTCGGCGGCGGCCCTGGGAACGACCAGGGCATCGACCGCAACACAGCCCTCGGGGCCAGCGATCAGCGGATTGATATCGAGTCCGTCGATAAGGTCGCCCAGATCCGTCGCCAGCACCGACAGGCGCACCATCGCGTCGACGACCGATGTCGTATCGCATGGCGCCGCGCCGCGGACCCCGGCGAGTAACTTGCCTGCCGCTAGCTCGGCGAGCAGCCGCGCGGCGCGCGGCGCGTCCAGCGGCGGCAGCGCGAAGGCACTGTCGCCGATGATCTCCACCAGCACACCGCCGCCCGCAGCCATCACCAGCGGACCGAACTGCGGGTCGCGCACGATGCCCAACGCCAACTCCACGCCGGCTGGCGCCATCCGCTGAACCAGAACCGGAGGGCCAAGGCGCTCGACGAGGTTGCCGCAAGCGCGCTCGAGAGCGGACGCGCTGTCGATCCCGACGATCACCCCGTCGACGTCCGACTTGTGGGCCAGCCCCGGCGCCGCAGTCTTGAGGACCACGGGCCAACCGAGCTCCTCGGCTGCGAGCAGCGCGTCGGCGCTGCAATGAGCGACCTTGCCGCCGATTGTCGGAATGCCATAGTCGCCGATCAGCGCCAGGCCCTCGCGTTCGTCCCACGGTGTGGCTTCGACGAGACGCTTCCGCCACCGTGCCCGTACCTCAGCTGAAACCGGTGCGGGCGGGACGAATGACGGGAGCGCCGCGAAGTCACGGCGGTCGAACAGTGCCCGGAAGGCGCGCAGGCCCGTGGCGGTGCCTTCGAGCAGGGGAACGCCGGCGCCGCGGATCAGCGCCGCCGAGTCTTCGGGGATGGCCGAGGGCAGATTGCTGAGCACCGCAACAGGCTTGTCGGTCTCGGAGAAGATCTGCGCTGCCATCCGGTCATAACCCTGGCCGGCGTCGTGGATGTAGTCGGCCAGGTCGACGACAAAGCCGAGGGCCGCAGTATCGGGATCGGCAATCAGCGCCCGCATACACTCGATGAAGATTGCCTCATAGTCGTATCCGGTGCCCCAGGCATCGACCGGGTTGACGGCGGGAAGGCCGGGGTCGAGCACTGCCGCCAGCCGCTCGGTGGTCTGTTCCGAGATCTGCGCCAGCGGTACGCCGACTTCGGCCGCCACGTCGATAAGGTGGGCGCGCTCGCCACCGGAGTCGTGGATCGCTGCGAGCCTGCCAGGCGCCGGCGATCGTCCCGGGGCAAGTAGCTCGAGGGTGTCGACCATCTCATCGAGGTTGCCGACGCGGATCACGCCGTACTCGCGGAACACCGCCTCGTAGGCGCCGTCCTCGCCGGCGAGCCCGCCCGAATGTGCCACCACCAGCTCCCGGGCCAGCGCCTCGCGACCCGTCTTCAGTGCCACGACCGGGATGTTCCTGGCGTTGGCCAGTGCCAGCGCTTCGCGGAATCCTTGCGGGTCGCGCACGGTCTCCAGGAACATCGCGATCATGCCGGTCGACTCGAGCTGCAGCGCGTACTTCATGTAGTCGGACACCGTCGTGGCGAGCTCCATCCCGGCGGAAACCGCGAGGTTGAACTTCAGGCCGCGCTTGTTGTGCGTCATGGCGGTGTACGCCGATCCTGAATGGCTGAGCCAGGTAATGGGGCCGAGCTCGAGATCGGAAAGCTCTGGATAGGCGAGGGCGCGCAGGCCGGTCTCCAGATTGAAGAACCCCATACCGTTGCCGCCGCAAACGGGCATTCCGTGGGCCCGGGCGATCTCGGACAGTCGGGTCGTGAGCGGCGGTCCGTCGTGTCGCGGCTCCTCGTGACAGCTGGCGAAGATCACCGCTGCTCCGGCGCCGCACTTGGCTGCCAGTTGCAACTGACTCTCGAGCAGGGCGTTCTTCACGCCGAGGATCACCAGATCGACCTGTTCAGGCAGCTCATCGAGCGACCCATAGCACCGCAACCCCAGAACCTCGTCGTAGCCGGGATTGACCGGGTAGACGGGACCCGTGAAGCCGCCGATCTTGATCTCCGAGACCATTGTGTGGCCGGCTGATCCTGGTCGCTGGCTCGCCCCGACGATCGCTACCGATCGCGCTGCGAGCAACGGCTCGAGGCTCTGCTCGGGCGGGTGGCTGTCAGACATCATCAGGGGTCACGGGAAGGATCGACGTTGGCTCAACGCGGTGGTTTGGGATTCAGGGGAAACTGGCCGCTCGCCACTAAAGCTGACTGGCCATTCAGTCGCCGCAGACGATATCCCGCCGCGCTCACGAAGGAAAGGCTCGCAATAGTCTAGAATCAAGGCCTCCGGAGGTAGATTGCGCTTTGAATAACTGTTCAGAAACGCGCCCCTAGGATGGCCCCGCGACCAAAGATCAGCCGCAAGCGGCGACAGGAGATCCTCGAGGCCGCCGTGGAGACCATCGTCGAGCGGGGCGTGTGCGGGGCGCGCATCGCCGACGTTGCCGCTCGAACCGGGACCAGCGCTGCCCTGGTGCTCTATTACTTCGAGTCGAAGGACCGCTTACTAACCGAGGCCTTGGCATACGCCGAAGATCGCTTCTATCTGGCGATCTTCGGCGAGTTGAGTGGGCTGGAGACCGCTACTGACAAGCTTGTACGGCTCATCGAGCTGAGCAGCGGGCACGAGTCGATGGCGCCGATGTTGCGCGAGGATTTCGCCCTCTGGATCGAGCTTTGGTCGCGCGCCTTGCGCGACGAGGCGGCGGCTCGCAAGCGAGCCGCCGGTGATCGCCGCTGGCGCGGCACCATTGCCGACATTGTTCGCGAGGGCCAATCGGCCGGCGAGTTCGACGACATCGACGTCGAGGATTTCGCCATGCACCTCGCTTGCCTGCTCGATGGCGTTGCCGTTCAGCATGTCCTCGGGGACCCACAAGCCTCGTACGACCATGCTCGTCGAATCGGCGTGGCCATGGCCTCCCGCTACCTGGGGTTTGCGGTGCGCGAGCCGGCAACCGCGAATACCTGAGAGGGGCGCGTTCGATGGCGTTTCACCCCCGTGATCCGACCTGGCGCCGAAGCTCTGTCAACCGCCGCGATCTGTTGCGCATGGCCGCCGGAGCGAGTCTCGGTGCCACGTTCGCCGGGGCCTGTGCGAGCGGTGAGAGGCCCCCCGACGGGGACCGCCGAGTGCTGATCGGGACCCCAGACAGCCCGGTGGAGCATCCGATTCTCGACGACAATCCGCCGATCGACAGTGGGCTCGATATCGAGCCGGGACCGCTGCGGATCTTCAACTGGGCAGACTACCTCCACGTCCCGGTGTTGAACGCCTTCGCGGAGCAATACGGCGTCGAGTGGGAGTACACGACCTTCTACAACAACGAGGAGGCCATACGGAAGCTGCGCACCAATGCGGGCAACTTCGACGTCTTCTTTACGCCCATGGAGCAGGTGCCCAAGTGTGTCGCGGGGCAGCTATTGCAGCCGCTCAACCACGACTACCTCCCCAACCTCGCCAACGTGTGGCCCAGCCTCATCAGCCCCTTCTACGATCAAGGGGCCCGGTACACGGCGCCCTACTCCGTGTACCAAACGGGCATCACCTGGCGGGAGGACATGATCTCCCCGAATCTCGAGGCCATGACCAATCCGTGGCATGTCTTCTGGGATCCCAAGTACCGCGAGATCGCCGGGTTGTACGACGACTTCAGGGAGACCATCGGGGTCGGTCTCTACGCCACTGGAACCAACGAAATCAACACCGCAGATCCAACGCTGCTGGAGAAGGCACGCCGCAAGCTGCTCGAGCTCATCGATCTGATCAACGTTCGCTTCACGATCGATGGCGCCTACGCCAAGATCGCCGAACGTGCCTTCGCGCTCCATCATGCATGGTCGGGTGACGTCGTTCAGGCGCAGGTGTACTTTCCACCCGACGAAGATCCGTCCGCGATGCGCTATTTCTGGCCCCCACGGTCCGAGCGGTCGAGTGCCGGCGGTATGGTCTCTGTGGAGTCGTTCGTGATCCCCAAGAATGCCGAGCATCCAGTGCTGGCGCACCACTTCATGAACTTCATGCTCGAGACGACGCATGCCCTGAACAACTTCGGGTGGACTGGGAACCCCCCGCCGTTGGCGACGCTGGACCCGGAAACCTTCGTCTCCGAGGGACACATCCCGCCGAACCTAGCGACCACGATCACCACCGAGGATGACTTCTCGATCGGCCAACTACCCCTTCAGCTGGCGCCCGAAGTGGAGATCGAATGGATGAAGATCTGGGCATCGGTTCAATCAGGTGGCTAGCGCCGCGGATTTCTCGAGAGCCCGAACGCGGTTGTGGCGCGCACTGGCTGCCCCGGGGCTGCTCTGGTTGCTGCTCTTCTTCGTCACCCCGTTCTACGCGCTGCTGTCGGTGGCGATGGGCAGCCTGGACCCGGTGTTCAGCAGCGCCGAGCCGGTCTGGAATCCCCTTCATTGGAATCCGGCGATCTTTCCAGAGGTGCTGGGTGAGCTGCTCGGCGGGCGTCTCGGCGCGGTCTTCCTGCGCACCTTGGTCTACGTGGGCACGGCGTCCGCGCTGTGCCTGCTGATCGGCTACCCGGTCGCCTACTACATCGCCCGGCATGCCGGGCGCCGGCGAGGACTGATGCTCGGTCTGATCGTCACACCGTTCTGGATCAACTACCTGATGCGGATGATGGCGTGGCAGAACCTGCTGGCTCCGGATGGCTACGTGAATCGGTTCCTGATGTTCGTCAACTTGCTCGATGCGCCGCGTGCCTGGCTGGTGGGCCACCACGAGACGGTGATTCTGGGGCTCGTGTACGGATACGTACCGTTCCTGATTTTGCCCTTGTTCGCGGCCCTCGATCAGATCGACGGCAGCGTGCTGGAGGCGGCACGCGATCTTGGTGCAGGTCCGCTGCGTACGTTCCTGCGCGTCACGCTGCCGCTGTCCAAGCAGGGGGTGCTGGCCGGTGTGGTGATCATCATGCTGCCGCTGTTCGGTGACTACTACACACCAAACCTGCTGTCGGGATCGCCGCGAACACGAATGATTGGCAATGAGATCGATCTGTTTATCAACAGCGGCGTCGGTGGTGCTACTGGCGCCGCCTTAACCGTCATCTTGATGGCGTTCATTGCGTCATTGATGGCCTACTACCTGTTCACGGTCATGGGCGCGGCGCGCGAGACCCATCAATGATGCGCAGACTCATTCGCTGGTGGCGTGACCCATGGGGCCAGCCGCGACTGTTGCAGCTCTTCGTATGGGGCTACATTGCATGGTCGTTGTTGCCGGTTTTGATTGCCGTGCAGTTCGGATTCAATGAAGGTCGATCGCGCAGCATTTGGCAGGGGTTCTCGTTTCGCTGGTACTTTGCCGACCCGGCTCTTTCGGTATGGAACGATCCCTCCTTGCTGGCGGCTCTGATCCAAAGCCTCAAGCTCGCCGGCTTGACGATGCTCGTTGCCACGCCGCTCGGCGTAGCGCTGGCACTCGGACTGGCGCGCTGGAGGGGTCGTGGTGCGAAGCCTGCCAACTTCCTGCTGCTGCTGCCCATGGCGACGCCGGAGCTGGTGATGGGGGTGTCGCTCTTCATGGTCTTCATCTATCTGTTTCCGTTCGTCGAGCTCGGCACCTCGGCGCAGCTCATCGGCCACGTCACCTTCACGATCTCGTACGTCGTGATTGTCGTGCGGGGTCGGCTGTTCGCCATCGGCCGTGACTATGAAGAGGCGGCGATGGACCTCGGAGCGACACCGGTGCAGGCGGTACGCATGGTTCTGCTGCCGCTCATGGCTCCGGCGATCTTCGCGAGCCTGATGATCGCCTTCGCAGTGTCGATCGATGATTTCGTCATCAGCGCCTTTCTCTCGGGAGGCGCCGACTCGGCAACGATTCCCGTTCGTCTTTACAGCGCCGCGCGCATGGCGCCGACGCCGGCGCTCAACGCGCTGGCCAGCATCCTGCTGTTCCTGACGTTGCTGGCGGTGCTGGCCGCGGCGCTGGTCATGCGCCAGGCTCGTGCTCGCTCGGGAACCGGCGGTTCGGCGGTCGAGGAGTTCGCCCGGCTCAGCTAGCCGCGCGTGGGCTCGATCGCGGGGCCGATGCTCCGGCCGGCGGCAGTCAGCCGTCGGTCAGAACGCGCAGCGACGACGACGGCAGACCTACGGACAAACGGCTGCCTCGCGAGTGCTCGATGGCATCGTCACGGTTGGAGATCAGCGCCTGCACCGTCGGGCCGCCGTCGAGCTGCACGAACACCTGCGTCGTCGGGCCCAAGTAGACGAGGCGCTCGATGACCCCGTGTAGCCGGTTCGGCCCGGATTGCTCGGGTGCTCCGACACGAAGGCGCTCCGGTCGCAGCATGACCCTGATCTTTCCCGCTGCGTCGACATCGCCCGCCTCTGCGATCAGCTCGTGATCGCCGATGGCTACCCGGCAGCCGGCCGTTCCATCCCGTCCAAGAGCCGTGGCGGCGATTACGTTGGATATGCCCAGGAAGTCGGCGACGAAGGCGCTGGCCGGCTCTTCGTATACCTGACGCGGTCGACCGATCTGCCGCATGGTGCCCTCGTGCATGACGCACATCCGGTCGGACAGGGCCATTGCCTCCTCCTGATCGTGGGTCACGTAGACGAACGTGATTCCGACGCGTTCCTGAATCCGCTTGAGCTCGATCTGCAGGGTCTTCTTGAGCTGAGCGTCGAGGGCGCCGAGCGGCTCGTCCAGTAGCAGCACCGCAGGGTCCAGTACCAGCGCTCGGGCAAGAGCGACGCGCTGTTGCTGGCCACCAGACAGGCGTGCCGGCTTGCGGTCGGCCATGCTCTCCATATGCACCAGCTCGAGGGTCGCCCGGACCTTGTCGTGGATCTCCGATCTCGAGCCCTTGCGGAAACGCAACCCGAAGGCGACGTTGTCGCCTACCGTAAGGTGCGGGAAGAGCGCATAGCTCTGGAAGACCGTGTTGACGTTGCGCTTGTGGGGCGGCGTCTCCGACAGGTCCTCGCCGTCGAGGAAGATCTTGCCGCGGCTGGGGCGCTCGAATCCGGCCACCATGCGCAGCATCGTGGTCTTGCCGCAGCCCGAGGGTCCGAGGAGCGAGAAGAACTCGCCCGCCGTGACGTCGAGGTCGACATCGCGTACGGCGGTGAAGTCACCATACTGCTTGGCCACGCCGCGAAGGCGCAGGTGGCCGCCGTGCTCGCTATCCTGTGGGCGGCTCACGTCGTCGGCCGGAGTCCGGCTTTGCGACGGACCCGGGGAACCCGACGCGTGCCTCGAGGCCGGTCTACTTGGTAAGGGCTTGCGCGAATGTCCTGAAGTTGTCGACGAACTGCCGTGCGTCGTCCATCGAGTGCTGTATTGACAATGTCCACTGCTCGGCCTTGCCCCATGGCGGAAGGAACACACCGCCGTTGTGCTGGAACAGCCAATGGAGGTGGCTGAAGTCGTCCTCGATCTCGAGAAAGCCACGATAGTTGCTCAGTTGCGTCGACGAGAACGTTACACAGCCCTTGGCGCCGAACGCCATCACGTGCGCGTCGATGCCATGCTCGTCGACGATCGCCTCGACCCCGCTCTGCATGTGCTCGCGAAGCGACTCGACATGCGCATGGGCATCCTCGTCGAGGATCTCGGTGAGCACGGCGCGACACGCCGCCATGGTCAACGGGTTGCCGTTGAAGGTGCCGACTTGCTCGTATTCGCGCTCGACGATGAGGCCCATGACCTCGTTGCTGCCGCCGATGGCGCCGCACGGGACACCCCCTCCAATTGCCTTGGCGAGCGTGACGAGGTCGGGGGTAACCCCGAGCCGCCTGGTGGCCCCACCAGGGCCCACGGTGAGACCGGTCTTGACCTCATCGAAGGTCAACAGCGCACCGTGCCGGTGGAGTAGCTCCTTGAGTCCCTCGAGGTAGCCGTCCCGTGGAGCGATGATGCCGGCGTTCATCATGATCGGTTCGAGGATCATGCCGGCGATGCGGCCAGGGTTCTCCTGCAGCAGCCGCTCGACGATCTCGAGATCGTTGTAGTGAACGATCCAGGTCAGGTCGGTGGTCGCTACGGGCAAGCCGGCTCCGGCCTGCGGACTGGCTGGGCGCTCCACGGGTCCGATCTCGTCGGCCTCGTTGGCCACCGACACCATCGCCGAATCGTGGTGGCCGTGGTAGCAGCCCTCGACCTTCAAGACGATGTCGCGGCCGGTAGCGCAACGCATCAGGTGGAACGCGTCGAGCGTGGCCTCGGTGCCCGAGTTGGTGAAACGCCAGAGTGGTTGATCGAAGCGGCGCGATAGCTCCTCGGCGACGACGATCGCGTCTTCGGTCGGCTGTGCGAAATGGGTGCCGAGTGGGGCCCGCTCGCGCAGTGCGCTGACCAATGCCGGATGCCCGTGACCAACCAGGCCAACGCCGTAGCCGCCGTGCAGGTCGACATACTCGTTGCCGTCGACGTCGTAGATCTTCGATCCGCTGCCGTGGCTGATCCACACGGTTTGCGGGCGCGCGATCATCCAGCTCGACGTGGCACCGCCGGCCAGCGATTGGAGTGCGCGGGCCGACAGGGCACCGGATTGCGGCTGTCGCTCGACGAAGATGCGCTCTTGCTCCTCGACGAGCTCGGCGAGACGCGCGTCGGTGTCGATTGTCGCTTCGGTCGTCTCGGACATGGCACACTGCTCCAGAATGAACATTGAACGACGGTTCACCATCATATCGGCAGAGGGTCGGACAGGTCCACATACGGTGCCTGGCGAACCCTTGGATGGCGCGCCGCGTCGCGCTGACGCGATCTTGACCGCCCGGAAGAATCGTCGCTAGAATTTGAACAGCGGTTCAGGAAGTCTTTCTACAGAGGATTGTGAGGGTATGTCCGCGCCGATTTCCGCGCCCGATCTCCAGGCGGTGCTCGAGCCCTTCGGGCACAGCCGCATGCTCCCTGGCGAGGCGTACACGTCGAGCGAGCTGCTGGCCTGGGAGCTGGAGCACATCTACGCTGGCACCTGGGTGTGCGTGGGCCGCACCCTGGACCTACCGGAGGCAGGTGCGCAGCTCGGCGTCGCGATCGGTGCCACGCAAGTACTGCTGACCCGCGCCGAGGACGGTGAGGTGCGAGGTTTCTTCAACGTCTGCAGCCATCGAGGCCATGAGCTCATCGGCTGCGGCGAGGCTCGCAATGCCGGTGTCGTGAAGTGTCCGTATCACGCGTGGACGTTCGGGCTCGAAGGAACGCTCGCGAATCCCCGCCACTGCGAGGAGGCGAGCTTCGATCCGGCCGACTTCGGCCTGGTCCCGGTGTCGATCGATGAGTGGGGCGGCTGGCTGTTCGTGAACGTCTCGGGATCGGCTGCTGGTCTCGCCGCCTACACCGGTGAGCGCCTCGACACCGCAATGGCAGCGTACGGCGCGGACCAGTTGGTAGAGGCAGCGCGCGACGACTATGTGGTCAACGCGAACTGGAAGCTGATCATCGAGAACTACCATGAGTGCTATCACTGCGCCTTGATTCACCCGGAACTGAGCCGGGTCAGCCCGGCAGACAGCGGCTACCTGTGGCACCCGGACGGGGCCTGGGTCGGCGGCTCGATGGACATCGCATCCGGTGTCGAGACGATGTCGCTGACGGGCGAGAGTGGCGCCGCGCCGCTGCCTGGACTCGGCGGTGCGCAGCTACGACAGGTCCTGTATCTCGAGCTGTTCCCGAGTCTGCTGATCAGCGCTCACCCCGATTACATCATGACCCACACCTTCCAGCCTCTGGCGACCGACCGCACGCGGGTCGAGTGCCGCTGGCTGTTCGCTCCCGATACCGTGAATCGGGAGGATTTCGATCCAGCCTATGCTCGTGACTTCTGGCACTTGACCAACCAACAGGACTGGGCAGTGTGTGAGGGGGCGCAGCGCGGCATGGACACTGGCGCCTACCGCGCCGGCCCGCTGTCGGACGACGAGGAAGCGCTCTATCATCACCTGGCCATGCTCGCTCATACGTATCGTCGTGGCGCGTTCGACCCGCGCTGGGCCGACGAGCTAGCCCTGCCGGAATCGCGTACCCCACCCCCATCCATACTGAGCTTCTAGCGGCCGGCTACAGGGCCGTCTGACAGCAGCGAAGGAGAAGTTTCGTGGCCCTCAGCACAATCGAGACATACGATCGCGCCCGCTGGCACACGGTCGCTGACGCCGTGAAGCCAGAGGTACGGCTGTTCATCGATGGTGAGCACGTCGACGCCATCCGCGGCGGTCGCTTCGAGAACGTCAACCCGACCACCGGCGAGGTATTCGCCGAGGTCGCTGCCGGTACCGAAGAGGACGTCGATGCTGCTGTGGGCGCCGCGCTGCGCGCCTATCGCGCCGGCTCCTGGTCACGCATGGCGCCGCGCGAACGGATGCAGGTGCTGTACAGGCTCGCGGCGTTGATCGACGAGCATTCCGAAGAGCTCGCGGTGCTCGAGACGCTCGACATGGGTAAGCCCATTGCCGATGTGATCGCGGTCGACCTGCCGGGCTGCGTCGAGACATTCCAGTACTTCGGCGAGTGCATCGACAAGATCGAGAGCATGGTGACCGCCACCGAGTCCGACGTGTTGCACTACACGCTGCGCCAACCGCTTGGTGTGGTTGGTGCGATCTCGCCCTGGAACTACCCGTTGCTGATGGCCACCTGGAAGGTGGCGCCGGCGCTCGCCGCGGGCAACTCCGTGGTGCTCAAGCCGGCCGAACAGTCGCCGCTGAGCTGTATCCGTCTCGCCGAGCTGTTCATCGAAGCGGGCGGCCCACCCGGGGTGTTCAATGTCGTCAACGGCATGGGCGAGGTGGCCGGCAAGGCTCTGGCGCTGCACGACGACGTGGCCAAGATCACCTTCACCGGCTCGACCGAGGTCGGCAAGCTGATACTCACCTATGCCGGGCAATCCAATATGAAGCGCGTCTCCCTGGAGTGCGGCGGCAAGACGCCACAGATTTTCATGGGTGACTTGCCCGACATGGACCTGGCGGTGTCGGCGGCCTTTCACGGCGTCTTCGCCAACATGGGCGAGGTCTGTAACGCCGGCTCGCGATTGCTCGTGGACCGCTCCATTCACGACGAGTTCGTCGAGTGTTTCGTCGCCACAGGCCGTGAGGCTTACAAGCCGGGCGACCCGCTGGATCCCGACACCAACATGGGTCCGCTGGTCACGGCGGAGGCGCAAGAGCGTGTGCTCGGATACATCGATGCGGGTAAGCGCGAGGGCGCCAAAGTCGAGTTTGGCGGCGACGTGCCCGATGGCGACCTGGCAGCTGGGGCGTACGTCAACCCGACCTTGTTCACCGGTGTCGACAACGACATGAAGATTGCTCGAGAGGAAATCTTCGGGCCGGTCACCGGAGTGATTCCCGTGGACGGGGTCGACGAGGCAGTCGCGGTTGCCAACGACACTGTCTATGGGCTGGCGGCTGGTATCTGGACGCGAGACCTCAATACGGCACATCGACTCATCCGCGACGTCGAAGCCGGCGTCATCTGGGTCAACTGCTTCGACGAGGGCGACATGACGCAGCCGTTCGGTGGCATGAAACAGTCCGGCAATGCGAAGGACAAATGCTTTGACAGCCTGCTGAGCTACACCGACACGAAGTCGGCCTGGATCCGGCACGGCTGATGGCATACGAGACCATCGAATACGAGCGTCGCGGTCCGGTCGGCATCATTACACTGAATCGGCCGCATGTTTCCAACGCCATCAACGGGCAGATGCTCGACGACCTCAACGCGGTGCTCGATCACCTCGAGGGCGACGACGACGTTCGTGTGGTCGTCTTGCAAGGGGCCGGGCGCGGGTTTTGCTCTGGGTTCGATCTGAAGGACGAGGCGGAGGCCGGGAGAGTCAACGTCGTCGAGCTGGCGCCGGTGCTGCAGCACGACTTCGACTCGATCATGCGGTTCTGGAACTTCCCCAAGCCGACGATCTCGGCGTTGCACGGCTATGCCATTGCCGGTGGCTGCAACCTCGCTCTCGCCTGTGACCTCACGATCGCCGACGAGACCCTCCGGCTCGGCGAGCCTGAGCTGCGCTTCGGTGCCGCGGTGGTGGTGATGTTGCTGCCCTGGATCACCGGGCCCAAGCAGGCGAAGGAGCTGTACCTCACCGGCGATGATCGCGTCTCTGCAGCGCGCTGCCTGGAGATGGGGCTCGTCAACAAGGTGGTTCCCAAGGGCGAGCATCTCGATGCTGCCATCCAGATGGCGCGCAAGATCGCGGTTATCGATACTTTCTCGGTGGCGGTTACCAAGAAATCGGTCAACCGCTCCTACGACATCAAGGGGATGCGCGCGGCTCTCGCAGATGCGCATGATCTGGGTGTGCACATCGAGGCCGCGGTGCTCCCGGAGCGCGAGGAGTTCATGGCCATCGCTCGCAAGGATGGCCTGAAGGCGGCGCTTGCCTGGCGCGATGCGCGGTTCGAGGACACCGACTAAGGAGTGGTTTGGCCGTCGCCGCTTCGCAGGCCATTCGGTTTCGCGAAGGCCGGGCTCGCCCTCGAGCAGCGTCGCCTGCGCGTCTTCGGCGAGACTCTGCCGGCTCAGGTGCGAGAGGGCTCCGACGGCGAGTGGCAAACCGGGTGGGTTCCGCCGCGCTCCCCTGCAACGCCGGCGTCGTACGTGGTACAGATCCGGTTGAACAAGCTCCCCCCACTGTCTGCATCGCCCGGTCTCCGGAGGCCCTTATGCTCAGCCGAAAAGCAAGCTGGTTCCTGATCGCCATCGTAACGGTGGTCATCACATTCCCGAGTGGAGTTGCAGGCTGGGCGTCGGCGGTCTCGGAAGGTGCCCCTCAGGAGTCCGGCTACGAGGTGCGCAAGGACCGCAGCAACATGGTGCCGATGCGCGACGGGACGCTGCTGTCGACCGACATCTACTTCCCGGATGGCGCCGAGGGGGCCTTGTCGACCGTCCTGATCCGCACGCCCTACAACAAGGAGAACACGTACCCGTATCGCCGCACCCGGGATGCTGATGATCCCGGCTGGATCCCGACGTTCGTCTCCGAGGGATACGCGGTCGTGGTGCAGGACATCCGCGGTCGCTTCGAATCGGAGGGTCGCTACCGGGTCCGCTACTCGGACCGCGACGATGGCTACGACACGGTCGAGTGGCTGATCAACCAGCCGTGGTCGAACCAGAAGGTCGCGAGCTTCGGCTGCTCGTATCTGGGCGAGACGCAGTTGGCTCTGTCGGCTTCCAAGCACCCCAATCACGTTGCGGCGATGCCGCAAGCGCCGTCAGCCGCCTACTACTCCCCGGGTCGGCCATGGACGTCGTTCGATGGCGGCGTATTCGAGCTCGCCCAGACCGCCGGGTGGTTCCTCAACAGCGGCACCACCGTGTTCATGCAGCCGCCGGACCACGTCGATCGCGAGGAGTGGTTCAAAGGCAATATGGCTCGTAAGTTCATGGTCTATCCGGACGCGGGACGTGAGAATGCCTTTGAGGCGTACCAGCACCTGCCGGTCGTCGACATCGTCAAGAACCAGGGCATGACGCACACTGATTACGAGGACTATGCGTCGAACCCGCCGGAGTCTGATTACTTCTACGACAACGACTTCATCCGTTCCAATGACACCTTCGATACGGCGGCGCTGTACATCGACTCTTGGTATGACTTCGGGGTCGACGAGACGTTGACCATGTTCAACCAGATGCGTGGCCAGGCGGTCAGCGAGCATGCCCGCGACAACCAGTTCGTCATCGTCGCCCCCTCGACCCATTGCAGTTGGGAGCGCGCTACCGAGAACACCATCATCGGCGAGCGTGAGCTGGGCGATGCGCGTAAGGACTTCCAGGACATCTACATGCGCTGGATGGCGCGCTGGCTGAAGGGCGAGGACAACGGCATCACCGAGATGCCGCGAGTGCAGTACTACCTGATGGGCGCCAACAAGTGGCGTAGCGACGACTACTGGCCGCCCGCAGGCACGACCAACGAGAAGATCTACCTGCACTCGGGCGGCCGCGCCAATAGCCGCTTCGGCGACGGCGGATTATCCTGGACGATGCCGGGCGGCGATCAGCCGGCCGATCGGTTTACCTACGATCCGGGAACCCCCGTGCCGACCCGCGGCGGCAACACCTGCTGCACCGGGTTTCCCGAAGCCTCCGGCGGCTACGACCAGTCGACCAACGAGATGCGAGCCGACATCCTGGTGTACACCTCCGAGCCGCTCGAGGAGGGCATCGAAGTCACCGGTGACCTTGGCGCGGTGCTCTATGTGGGATCCGACGCCAAGGACACCGACTTCACCATCAAGCTCGTCGACTTGTATCCGGACGGCCGCGCCTTCAACATCCAGGAAGCGGCACGGCGCATGCGCTATCGCGACAATCTCTCCGTTCCGGTGTGGATGGAGGAGGGCGAGGTGTACGAGATCGAGCTCGACATGCACGCCTCGTCCAACTACTTCGCCAAGGGCCACCGCATCCGCGTCGAGGTATCGAGCAGCAATTTCCCGCGCTGGAGCCGCAACCTGAACACTGGCGGCAACAACTACGACGAGATCGAGTGGGTGGTGGCGAACCAGATCGTCCACCACTCCGCCGAGTACCCGTCGCACGTGATCCTGCCGATCGTCAGGTCGGGAGCGATGGCCGACGACGAGTAGCAGGTCAGTACGGCAACCGCGGCGGACGCTGGTTTGGTCGTCGTGGAGAACGACGCGGTGAGGCACTCGCCCGGCGTGTGCTCGTCGTCTCCGTCGCTGTTCCTGCACCATAGGCTGGGAACGTGATACAGATTCGCCAACCGACCCCTGTCTACCAGAATTGCGTAGCCTCGGAGGCACCCGTGCCCGGAAAGAAAGCAAGCTGGTCTTTGATCGTTATCGCCGCGCTGGTCATTGCTGTTTCCGCTCCCGGTGGTGCCGCCAGCTGGGCTTCCCAGGACGGCTACGAGGTGCGCCGCGACCGCAGCAACATGGTGCCGATGCGCGACGGCGTGCGCCTGTCGACCGACCTGTACTTTCCCGAGGGCGCCGAGGGGCCACACTCGACCGTCCTGATTCGTACGCCGTACAACAAGGAAGGCAGCAATCGCGGCAACACGATTCCGATGTTCGTGGACAAGGGTTACGTGGTGGCGGTGCAAGACATCCGCGGTCGCTACGAATCGGAAGGCAATTACCGCTTGCGGTATTCGGACCGCGAGGACGGCTACGACACCGTCGACTGGCTGATCAAGCAGCCCTGGTCGAACCAGAAGGTGGGGTCGTTCGGCTGCTCGTATCTGGGTGAGACGCAGCTGGCGCTATCGGCCTCCAAGCACCCCAACCACATCGCCGCGATGCCGCAAGCACCGTCGTCGGCCTACTACCCGCCCGGTCGCCCCTGGGCGTCGTACGACGGGGGTGTATTCGAGCTCGCACAGACCGCCGGCTGGTTCATGGGTGCCGGTAGCAAGGTGTTACTGCAGCCCCCCGACTGGGTCGATCGCGAGGAGTGGTTCAAGGGCGAGATGGCGCGCAAGTTCGAGAACTACGCCGATCCGCGTCGTGGCACTGAAGATGGCGGCCGCCGCAGCCGCGTCGGCGCCTTCGATGCGCTGCCGGTGATCGACCTGGTCAAGAACACCGGCATGACGCACACGGACTACGAGGAGTACCTCACCAATCCGCCGGAATCCGACTATTTCTATGACAACGACTTCATCCGCTCCGATGACACCTTCGACACGCCGGCGCTATACATAGACTCCTGGTACGACTTCGGGGTCGACGAGACGCTGACGATGTTCAACCAGATGCGCGACAACGCGGTGAGCGAGCACGCGCGCCAAAACCAGTTCGTCATCGTCGCTCCGTCGACCCACTGCGGCTGGGCGCGTGCCACCAAAAACACCATCATCGGCGAGCGCGAGCTCGGCGACGCCCGCAAGGACTTTCTCGACATCTACATGCGCTGGATGGCGCACTGGCTCGAAGGTGAGGACAACGGCATCACCGACATGCCGCGCGTGCAGTACTACCTGATGGGGGCCAACGAGTGGCGCGAGTCCGACGTGTGGCCGCCGCAGGGCACCACCGACACCAAGATCTACTTGCACTCCGGAGGCCGGGCGAACAGCCGCTTCGGCGACGGCACGCTCTCGTGGAGCGCCCCGAGCGGCGATCAGCCGGCCGATCGGTACGCCTACGATCCGGGCACGCCGGTGCCGACCCGTGGTGGCAATACGTGTTGCACAGGGCTGCCCGATGGCTCCGGCGCCTATGATCAGTCCAACAACGAGATGCGCGCCGACGTTCTCGTCTACACGTCTGAACCGCTCGAGGAAGGCATCGAGATGAGCGGCGACATCAGCGCCGTGCTCTACGTTGGATCCGACGCCAAGGACACCGACTTCATGCTCAAGCTCGTTGACGTGTATCCGGATGGACGCGCCTTCAACCTCCAGTCGGGCGCGCGCCGGGTGCGCTACCGCGACAACGATTCTGTCCCCGAATGGATGGAGGAGGGCGAGGTCTACGAGATCCGGCTCGACCTGCATTCCTCGTCCAACTACTTCGGCAAAGGGCACCGGATCCGTGTCGACGTGACGAGCAGTGACTTTCCGCGCTTCGACCGCAACCTCAACACTGGCGGCAACAACTACGACGAGACCGAATGGGTGGTGGCCAACCAGATCGTGCACCACTCGGCACAGTACCCGTCACACGTGAGCCTGCCGATCGTCAGGTCTGCCGCGGTCGCCGCCGACGAGGAGTGAGTCGGGGAGCCCTTACGAACCGCTGGCTCGGCACGCGGAGCTCGGTGCGGCGTTGTCTGCGTCAGACGGGATCGCGTCGCAACGGCTGCGCCATACAGTGCACGCCGCCGCCACCCTTGGTGAACATCGACACGTCGGGGTCGTAGACCTCGAAGCCCATGGCGCGTAGCCGGGTGTTCAAGTCGGTGCTGTCGGCGGTGGACAAGATGCGATCGTTGCCAAGCGACATGACATTGCATCCCAGCGTCATGGTGTCCTGAAAGCTCACCGGCACGATCTCGATGCCCTTGCCCTCGAGCCAGGCGACGATCGACGGATCGGTGGTCTCGAGGCACACGGCGCAGGCCTTCTCGGCCAGCATGCAGACCATCAGGTCGATGTGTACGTAGAACGGATCGATGGGCGCGTAACGAACCTCCCACCCTTCGGCCTCCATCCAGCCGCCGATCTGCTTCGCAGCAACCTCCTCGCAGCGGAACCCCGTGTAGCCGATGAGCACGCACTCAGGGCCAATGATGTTGAAGTCGCCGCCCTCGAAGTTGCCGGCAGAGACCATGTCGTACATGGGGATTCCTGCCCCCGCATAGAAGCGCATCACGGCGGCGTACTCGCCCCGCCGGCGGGGGTTGGCAAGCTGACAGACCACCGCGCCGTACGGCGTCATGAAGTTGGAGTCGCGCGCGTATACTTGATACGGTGTCGATTCGTCGACGTCGAGCAGATGGACGTTGACGCCGGCTGATCGATACGCCTCGATCATCTCGCCGTGTTGCCGGATCGCCAGGTTGCTGTCGAACTCCTCGCCGGACTCCAAAGTGGCGCGCGAGATCGAGCTGAATTGGGCGTTGTCGGCCATCCAGTAGAAGCTGTCAGGTGGTCCGAGCAGCACGTCGCGCAGTACGCCGTACTCGGAGTTGACGCCCCAGTCGTCGAGGGTCGGCGTGCTACCGGCGGAGAGTCGCGTTCTGAATGGCATTTGGCTCATCGGTCGCTCGCGATCGGATCGAAGTTCGATTTTGGAAGAACCGTGCGCTGTCAGAGATTCTGGCTGGTGCGCTCCGTATACTCGCACGGTTCGCGTCGACGGTGGGTGGCCGTTACCATCCGCGCACGGTGGAACCTCGCCGCCTGCTGGCGGGAGGACCGACGGCGACGCGAATCAGGTCTGGAAGGAAGCGTGACGGCATGGAATTTCAGCTGAGTGACGAGCAGGAGATGGTCGTCGAGACCGTGCGGGCCTTCGTCGAGAAGGAGCTCATCCCGCACGAGGAAGAAGTCGAGCGCACTAGCGAGCTGTCGGACGAGCTGCGCCAGCAGATTCGCAAGGCTGCGATGGACGCCGGGCTCTGGGCCGCCAATATGCCCGAGGAGATCGGCGGCGGTGGGCTCGACACGGTGACCCACATGCTGCTGGAGCGCGAGCTCGGTCGCACCAACCTGGCTCTGCACTGGGAGGTCTACCGGCCGAGCAATATCCTGCAGGCGTGCAAGGGCGAGCAGGTCGAGGAGTACCTGCTGCCGTGTGTTCGAGGCGAACGCTTCGATTGCTTCGCGATGAGTGAGCCCGACGCCGGCTCCGATGTTCGAGGAATAGCGACCCGCGCCGTCCGAGACGGCGACGACTGGATCATCAACGGCTCCAAGCACTTCGCCTCCTACGCCGATGTGGCCGACTTCATGATCTTGTTCGTTGCTACCGGCGTCGACGAGACACCGCGTGGCCCCAGGAGCCGAATCAGCGCGTTCCTGGTCGACAAGGGCACCGCGGGGTTCACGTGGCATCGAGGCTCGCAGGCGGTGGGGCTACGCGGATTCCATCACTGCGAGTTGTTTTTCGACGACTGTCGCGTTCCCGCCTCGAAGATGCTCGGCGACGAGGGTGAGGGATTCGAACTTGCCAACACGTGGCTCTCGGCGGGTCGTGTGGGCACCGCGGCCAACTCGGTTGGCAAGGCTCGGCGCGCTTTGGAAATCGCTACCGAATGGGCTGCCACGCGCAAGCAGTTCGGGCAATCGATCGGCCGCTTCCAAGGCATTTCGTTCAAGCTCGCCGATATGGCGACCGAGCTCGAGGCGGCCGAGTTGCTGATGTTCCGAGCCGCCTGGAAGCACGACCAGGGGACGATGACCGATCAAGACGCCGCCATGGCCAAGCTCTACTGCAGCGAGATGCTGGGTCGTGTGACCGACGAGGCGGTGCAGATCTTCGGCGGTATGGGCCTGGTTTCTGAGTTGCCGCTCGAGCGCATGTGGCGCGACGCCCGCATCGAGCGCATCTGGGAGGGGACCAGCGAGATCCAGCGCCACATCATAGGGCGCATGATGTTACGGCCCCACGAACAGCGCGCTGGATCGTAGCCGCATGCCCTCGCTCCCGACGACCTCGGCACGGCGGCAAGCGTCCTCGGATGTGGGGTTGCGTTGAGCGCTGCCGATGGCTTGCGCGTCGACGGCGATCGCTTGCTGTCGAGCCTGATGGAGATGGCGTTGATCGGCGCTACACGAAAGGTCGGCGTCGACCGACAGGCGCTTACCGACGGTGACAAGGCGGCGCGCGACCTGTTCACAGCGTGGTGCGAGTCGGCGGGCTGTAGCGTGACCGTCGATGCCATGGGCAACATGTTCGCGCGCCGACCCGGTCGCGATGAGGATCTGCCCCCGGTCGCGATGGCTAGCCATCTCGACAGTCAGCCCACAGGTGGGAAGTACGACGGAGCCTACGGCGTACTTGCCGGCCTCGAGGCGGTACGGACGCTCAACGACGCTGGCCTCCAGACAACGGCGCCGCTCGAAGTCATCAACTGGACCAATGAGGAGGGTGCACGGTTCGCCCCGGCGATGATCTCGTCGGGCGTGTTTGCCGGTGTGTTCGAGCCCGAGTACGCCTGGGCGCGCACGGATCCTGACGGGGTGACCCTCGGCGAGGAGCTCGATCGGATCGGCTATCGCGGCGACCTGGCGGTCGGCGACCATCCGCTAGGCGCATGCTTCGAGCTGCACATCGAGCAAGGGCCGATTCTCGAGCAAGCCCAGACACCGGTTGGTATCGTGACCGGCGTTCAGGGGATGCGGTGGTACGACGTCGTGATGACGGGCCAAGAGTCGCATGCCGGCCCTACGCCGATGGAGATGCGTCGCGACGCGCTCGCCGGGTCGGTCGCGTTGCTTTCGCGCATCTACTCGCTGGCCACGGATCGGGCTCCTGCGGGTAGAGCAACGATCGGCGAGCTGCATACCGGCAAGGGCTCGCGCAACACGGTACCGGGGAGCGTGAGCTTCACCGTGGACATGCGTCATCCGGTGGAAGCGGAACTCGAGGCGATGGATGCGGGACTCCGCGCCGCCGCCGCTGAGGTGGCGACAGCCGGGCGGCTGGGCCATTCCATCGACAACATCTGGTCGGCGGCTCCGGTGGCCTTCGACGAGGGCTGTATCGAGGCGGTGCGACAAGCGGCCAGCACCGTCGGGTGTACCGCGCTGGAGGTCGTCAGCGGCGCCGGTCACGATGCGGTGTACGTCTCCCGCGTTGCTCCCACGAGCATGATCTTCGTGCCCTGCAGGGACGGCATCAGCCACAACGAGGCCGAGCACGCCGAGCCCGAGGATCTCGAGGCTGGCGCCAACGTACTACTGCATGCGGCGATGGCACGTGCCGGAGTCGCCGGCTAGACGTCGGGTTTGGTCGCCCGCAAGTGGGTCGGGCGCAGCTCGCCGCTGTCGAGCACCACCGTCATGGCGCGCCAGGCTTCGATCTCGCGAAGTGCGTTGTCGTCACCGAGTAGCTCGTGTATCAGCTCGTTGAGGTCGCCGCCCGCCGCCATGCGCGCGTGCTCCTTCTGCGCCAGCTCGCGATACCAGGCGTTGCGATCGGTGAGCTTCTCCGAACCGAAGCCACTAGCTGCAAACGCCTTCTGGTAATCCTGCGGTGAGGCGGGTACGAATCCGAGGCCCTCGGTCTCGATCCAGTGGAGCATCTCCGGCGTCGGCGGCTCGTCGTCGCGTCGCAGCCAGTCGCTGCCGACGAAGATCCCACCCGCTCGGAGCACCCGGAAGACGTCGTCGAGGAATGTCGCTTTGTCGGGGATATGGAGGATAGCGTCCCTGCTGAAGACGACGTCGAACGACGCGTCATCGAACGGTAATGGTCCGGGATCCACGGTTCTGAAATCGAGCTGCCGGCCAAGGCCCTCGTGCTCTGCTCGGGTGAGGGCGCGATCGATCAATCTGGGGTTCACGTCGATGCCGAGCACGCTCGCCGCACCATGCCCGCGAACGAGCTCCACGTCGACGCCGCCGGTTCCGCAGCCGACGTCCAGCACCTCGGCGTTGGTCAGGTTGACAGCATCGAGCAACAGAGCGACCTCCTCCGGGCCGCCCGGCGACATGTACCCGTCGCCCCAGACGAGCTCGAACAGGCCGATGAGATCGTCGTAGTCCATGGCGTCATCGTGGCTCATGCCGCCCAGCATAGCGGCTTGCCAGCATCACCGGGGTAGACTGCCGGCCATTGTTCCCAACCCGCATGGTGTGTGCCGATGAATCTCGAGAGTCTTTTCCGGAGCCGGAGCAACGACATTCCCACCCTCCATCGGATCGCTCATCGGTCGACGGGCGCAAAGGATCTCGCGCGGCTGTTGCGCTTAGGATCCGTACTTCTGGCCGCCGGGACTCTCGCCGCCTGCGGCACCTCCGACGAGGCGGCCGTCGACGCCGCATCTCCGAGCCAGGGGGATTCTGGAGGTGCCGAGGGCTCCGGCGGGTCTGGCGGCTCTGGGGGGCCTTTGAGCGGGCCCGGGGGAGACCTCAAGGGTCCCTACATGGAACGTACCCTGGGTGCGTCGGATGGCACCGAGCGCGTCTGGTTGCTGCGGCTGCCGGCCGGCTACAAGGAAGGAATGCTCGCCGACGTGGTGTTCAGCTTCCACGGCGCCGGCTCCAATGCACTCGCCCAGTTCACCTATAGCGACTTCATGGAACAGGCAGACCGAGACGGGGTCATCCTCGTGATGCCCAACGCCAACGACAGGGTCTATGCCGACGAGACGCATCGGCTTGCCGGCTACTGGAGCGGGGCGTGGGAGGCGAATCTACGGGAGCGGGATTTCGACATCGACCACGTCCTCGAGCTGGTCGACCTCCTGCGGAGCGAGTACAACACCGGCGATTTCTTCGCTACCGGCATGTCGGCCGGCGGTGACATGGTCTCGGCGTTGGCTTGCTTCCCCGACAGCCCGTTCAAAGCCTACGGGCCGGTCACGTACATGTACTACAACGAGGCGGAGTGCGGCTCTGCGCCACCGCGCCCGTTCATCTACTTCCACGGCACAGAGGACGCCACGGTGCCAATCCAGGGCTCGGACGACCCCTGGAACGATCCGCCGGTGTCGGAGGCGATGCAGCGGTGGGCCGATCACAATGGGTGCGAGGGGGGGCCGACCGAGCGGGCCGTCAGCGACGAGGTGACGCACATTTCGTGGGCTGGCTGCGACGCGAGCACCGAGTGGTACCGAATCGAGGGCGGCGGACACACCTGGCCGGGCGCCGTATACACCGATCGGCTCGGTTACACGACGGACGATATCTCGGCCAGCGATCTGATCTGGGAGGTGTTCCACCGATGAAGCGTCGCGATCGTGAGCTAGGGATGGGGCAAGAGATCAGCCGCCGGGATTTCATCGACGGCGCCGGGGTCGCGATTACCGGTTCAATGCTCTTTCCGTGGGCTCAGGCGCGCGCTTACGCCTCGGAGGGGGCGGCCCACTCAGCGCAGGACGCGGAGTATTACCCGCCGGCGCTCACGGGGATGCGCGGCAGCCATCCGGGATCGTTCGATGTCGCCCACGCCGTCCGTGACGGCAAGCGCTGGCAGCCCACTTCCAGCGGCGAGACCTACGACCTGGTGGTGGTGGGCGGTGGGATGAGCGGCCTGGCGGCGGCCTACTTCTTCCGGCAGGAGGCCGGCCCGAACGCCAAGATCCTGGTGATCGACAACCACGACGACTTCGGCGGACACGCCAAGCGCAACGAGTTCTCCTCTGGCGACCGCATGTTGCTGATCAACGGCGGCACCGTGGAGATCGAGGACTTCGCGGCCTACGGGGAGGCTGCGAAGGGGTTGATCAGCGAGCTCGGAATCGACCCCGAGCGCTACTCCGAGTACGTCGACCGAAGGATCTACCGCGAGCTCGGGTTGCAGCGTGGGGTGTTCTTCGATCGCGAAACGTTCGGTGCGGACCACCTGGCGGTAGGCCAGGGGTCGAAGCCGTGGCCGGAGTTCTTCTCCGGCGCGCCGTTGTCCGAGCAGGCCAAGAAGGATCTGATCCGACTGCATGAGGGTGGTATCGACTATCTGGAGGGCCTGTCGCCCGAGGAAAAGCGGGCCCGTCTGGAGGGCATGACATACCAGGAGTTCCTGCTCGACATCGCCAAGGTCGATGCCGGGGTGCTTCCGTATTTGCAATCGCGCGGCGACAGCTACTGGAATGTCCGCGTCGAATCGCTACCGATGCCGCCGGCAATCCGGTCAGGCTACCCGGGGCTCGAGGCGCTGGGCCTGGCGTCGCACGAGCGTAGCGGTGCGTACTTCCGGTTCCCCGATGGCAACGCATCGATCATCCGATTGATGGTGCGCTCGATGATTCCGGAGGTGGCCCCGGCGGGCGGCATGGAGGACATCGTCACGGCGCGCTTCGACTACTCGATGCTCGATCGTGAGGGGGCGCCGGTGCGCATTCGCCTCAACAGCACCGCCGTCCGCGTCGAGCACGTCGGAGATGCGAGGAGCGCCGACGCCGTCGACGTGAGCTATGTGCGCGGCGACGTCGCCCAGACGGTGCGCGCACGCCAGTGTGTGATGGCCTGCTACAACGCCGCGATTCCGCACCTGTGTCCGGAGCTTCCGGAGCCGCAGCGGAGGGCGCTGTCGTATGCGCTCAAGGCACCGCTGGTGTACACCCGGGTGCTGCTGCGCGACTGGACATCGTTTGCCAAGCTGAAGCTGCTCAGCGCTCACTGTCCGGGTGGGTATCACACTGGAGTACGTCTGGGCGATCCGGTGAGCATGGGTGCCTACGAATGCCCGCGAACACCGGAGGATCCGATGGTGCTGCAGCTTACCCGCACGCCGCTGAGCCCGGGTTTGCCGATCCCCGACCAGTGGAAGGCAGGCCGCTGGGACCTAATGACCACGTCCTTCGAGACCTTCGAGCGCGAGATCCGCGATCAGCTGGGCCGCATGCTCTCGGGGGGTGGATTCGATCCGGCGCGCGATATCGAGGCGATCACCGTCAACCGCTGGCCGCACGGCTACGCCTGGGGCTACGACCCCGACAGCGGCGACATCTACTGGACCACCGAGGAGTGGCCGGAAGAGAAGCGGACCTGGGAGCGCGGTCGACGAACGTTCGGTCGCATCGCCATCGCCAATTCAGACGCGGGCGCCATTGCCATGACCGAAGAAGCGATCGGGCAAGCTCACCGCGCCGTGCACGAGTTGCTGTCGGACTAAACGGGGTTGGGCGCCGCTTCGATGCGGCGTCGCCGCAGTCTGCCGTTGGCATAGATGCCGACGCCGATTAGCGTCAGCACCCCGAGCATGCCGAACACGGTGACGTAAAAGAACGTCTTGTCTTCGACCAACTCGCCGGGGATGAGGGCGAAAACGAAGGATGCAACAGTGACGACGAGCCCGGCGCCGCCGGCGAAGTAGGCTCCGTACGGAGCGAACGGCGCGCGCTGAATGTCGTCCGCCGCCGGGTGACGCTGCATGACCAGCAGCGCGCCGAACATGTAGATGAACGGTATGAAGTAGACGACGATCTCCAGGCTGATGAAGACGCGATAGATCTGCTGCGCGGTGCCACCCATATTGCCGAGCACGATCAGCGCGGCCGTCGCAACGCCTAGGGTGATGATCGATACGTGCGGCGTGGCGTACTTCGGATGGAGCGTCCCGAAAGCTGGCGGCAGGTAACGATCGAGGCCGGCTACGAACGGCAAGCGTGCGCAGGTCGCCATCCACGCGCTCACCGTGCCGATGGCCGCGATGCATAGACACAGCGCCACGATCGAGCCTAGTAGACCGCCGACCGTCGTGCCGATCAGCTTGGTTCCGGCCACCCTTGCCGTGTCCGTGAGTCCGGTCAGTCCGCTGACCTGGTCCACCGGGAGCACCACCAGCATCGCCGACGAGATGAAGATGAACATGGCGAGCATCATCAGGCCGGCGGTAGCCAAGGCGCGCGGCACATTGCGTCGGGGATCCTGCACTTCCTCGCTCATGATCGACGCAGATTCGAGCCCGGTGAAGCCGTAGGCGACCGCGGCGAGCAAGATGACGTCGGATAGCCCTCCGAAGCTCGGCGTTACGGTGCTCGGGGAGAACTCACTGGCGGCGCCGAAGTTCAACCATGCCAGGAAGCCCAGCACCATCACGATCAGCCCCGGCACCCACATGTTCAGATAGCCGCTGGCGTTGTGCAGGCGCTTGGCGATGTCGAGGCCGAGGACGTTTACTACCACGACGAGCACGATGCCGGCGAGCGAGAATGTCGCCAGGAAACGGGGATCCTCGGCGAGGTATGACCAACCCGGAACCACGAACGCCGCGTTGCTGGCGGAGAACAGCAGCACCGCCGGGAAATAGACGAGGTTGGTGGCCCAGTAGAACCATGCCGTGATGAAGCCGTGAAAATCGCCGAAGGCACGCTTTGCCCAGATGTAGATACCACCCTCGTCAGGATGCCGAGAGGTTAGCTCGACAACGGTCAGGGCTTGAGGGACGTAGAAGAGCGCGAATCCCAGCACCCACAGCACCACCACGCTCGGACCGTTCTCGGTCGATAGCGCTACGACGCGCATGGTGACGATGCAGGCGATGTAGAAGAGCACCAGGTCACGAAATCCCATGACCTTCTTGAGCTTGCTCTTCTCGGCGCGCGCCAGCTCGGCGATCTTCTGGTCGGCGATCGTCTGCCCGCTCATCCGGTCAACAACGCGTCACCTGCGTCTCCTCGGTTGGCCTGCGGATGCTCTCGGCCGGTCAGTTACCCGTTACATCTGAGCCGCACGCTCCTGCTCGATCAAGGCACGGCGGAGGATCTTTCCCGACGCCGATTTCGGAATCGCGTCGATGAACTCGACGATGCGGATCTTCTTATGTGGCGCAACCTGCTCGGCAATGAAGCTCTGCAGCTGTTGCGCCAGCTCGTCGCTCGCTTCGGCCTCGCCGGCCTTGGGCACCACGAACGCCTTGGGGAGCTCGCCGGCCTCTTCGTCGGGAACGCCGATCACCGCGACGTCGGCGACGGCGTCGTGGGTAAGGAGCAACGACTCGAGCTCGGCGGGAGCCACCTGGAAGCCCTTGTACTTGATGAGCTCCTTGACCCGATCGACCACCCATACGTAGCCGTTCTCGTCGGCGAAGGCGATGTCGCCCGTATGCAGCCAACCATCCTCGTCGATGCACGCCGCTGTTGCCTCGGGGTTGTTCAGGTAACCGGCCATGAGGTGCGGACCGCGCTGGCACAACTCGCCGCGTTTGTGTGGGCCGAGCGCCTCGCCGGTCTCGACGTCGACGATCGTCGACTCGGCGTTGGGAACGCAGGGGCCTACCGAGGTCGGATCGATGGTCTCCGGCGGATCGGCGTTCATGTGCCCGACCGGGCTGAGCTCGGTCATGCCCCATGCCTGGTTGATGCGCGCCCCGAGACGTTCGTACACGTCGTCGGCGACATCCTGCCCGAGCGGTGCGGCGCCACAGATGATCTGGCGCACGTTCGGAATCGAGTAGTTGTCGACCACTGGATGCTTCGAAAGCAGCAGCGCGATCGGCGGCACCACATGCAGGTAGCTGACCTTGTAGCGCTCGAGCATGGCGAGGAACTTCTCCAGGTCGAACCGCGACGTGGTCACCATCGTGCAGCCGAGCTTCAACGAGTACAGCATCATGATCATGCCGTAAATGTGGAAGAACGGCAGAACTCCCATCAGCACGTCGTCCTCGGTGGCGCGATACGTGGTCTCGGGCGCGACACCGCGGATCTGGCAGAGGTTGGCCACCAAGTTGTGGTGCGTCAGCATGACGCCCTTGGCTACACCGGTCGTGCCGCTCGAATAGGGCAGCGCGGCAAGGTCGGTCATCGGGTCGACGGCGACGGTCGGGAACTCAACACCGTCCGTATCGTCAGCGCACATCAGATCGGCGAACGGAGTGGCGTCGTCGGCGTCGCCGAACACGAACATCTCGCGGATCCCGGCGCCGTTCGCAGCGGCGCGAGCCGTGTCGAGGAACTGTGGGTCGGTGATCACTGCCCGTGCCCCGGAGTTCTCCAGCTGGTGCCGGAGCTCGCCTTCGGTGTATAGCGGGTTGACGGTGGTGACCGTGCCACCCAGCTTGCATATGGCCAAGAACGCGGCCGCGTATTCGGGGCAGTTGGGACTGTAGAAGGCGACGACATCGCCTTTGCTGAAGCCTCGTGCTTGCAGGCTTGCCGCCACCGTCGAGACGGCGTCGACGAAACCCGTGTAGCTGATGGCCTCGTCCGTGGCGCTGTTGATGAACGCAGGCTTGTCGCCGCGCTGGCGTGCTTCGCGCAGCACGAAGTCGGTCAGCGACTCGACGGGAATCTCGACATCTGGAAATGGGCTGCGGTGAATCATGGCGCCGTACGATACCGTACCGAGGGCTCAGGATCCCCCCTCGGCGACGCTGGTGTCATCTCTGGAAGTTTGTTACACCGGGTGTCGTCATGGAGCCCCACACTCGTAACTGTCTGCTGGCTGGCAAGCGCCGACTCGGGATTCGCCCTCCGATATGCGCTCTTCTCGTGATCGCGCTGTTGCTGGGAACGGCGGCGAGCTTGGCGCTGGCGCATACCAACCCGCTCGGCCTCATCGAGATCGAATGGCCCATGCCGGGGTTCTCACGCACCCTGTCGGGTGGGTACCCGGATTCCCTCGGACTGTTCGCGTTCCCCCGTCGCGTGCTTCCGCGGCTCGTAGAGGTCGATGGGCGTCGTTGCGTCGAGGCCAGCTTCATCGCCCTCGATGTGGACGACGACCTGGCGTTCGACATCGACGAGACGGTGGAGCTCGAGTTGCTCTTCGACAGCACTGCATCCGGCACCGTCACGCTCTCCTACGATCGAAGCGCGCGGAGCGCGTCGACCCTGCGGCTTGCGCGACCCGAGGCCGGGGGCGGGCGGTGGCGGCGCGAAGTTCTCACGCTAGAGCGGGCGCGGTTTGCCAACCGGGGAATGGCGGGTACCGACCTGGCGCTGTCTGCCGCCGGAGCCAATCGGCGCCGGGAGACCGATGAGCCAAACACGCTGAGCCTGTGCTCCGCCACTCTGAGGCGCTCGAACACGACACCGGAGCCTGGTGCCTCGGGGCACGTTCAGCTCAGCCTGATCGACGCGGCGACGGGCGCGGCGACCGCGGCTCGGCTCGGCCTCTACGACGCCACCGGCCGGATGCCGCTGCCGAGCGATGACGCGCTGATCGTCGACTTCTACGACGATCAGGTCCGGCAGATCTTTCTGCGTGGCGACACGTTCGGTCTTTCGCAACCCTGGCCATCCGACAACCGGCATGTGTTCTACGCCGACGGCCAATATCAGGCAGAGGTCCCAGCTGGCCTGTATGACCTGGTGGCGTCCAAGGGGCCTGAGTACCGGATCGTGCAACGATCCCTCAAGGTCGAGGCCGGCCGCGAGCTCGAAGTCGATGTCGCGATACCGCGCTGGGACGATATGGGCGCCCGGGACTGGTACTCGGGCGATGCCCATATCCACATCGAGCGCGACGCCGAGTCGGACAATGACCGCATCAGCGCCTACCTCCGTGCCGAGGACGTGCACGTTGCCAACACGTTGCAGATGCACAACCCCGGTGCGACCCACTTCCCGCAATATGCCTGGGGCATCGACGGACAGCACCGGGTGGGTGACCATCTGGTGGTGCCCGGCATCGAGGGGCCGCGCACCGCGCAGCGCGGCCACACGATCTCACTCAACATCCTCGAGCCGGTCCACCGCCGCGATCGGTACTTCCTCTACCACGAGGCGTTCCAGGAGTACGCGCGGCAAGGCGGTCTCAGCGGCTACGCGCACGTCGGGCAAGAGGAGTTCAACGGCTCTTCGGGCCTGGCGCTCGATGTGCCGTTCGGGCTGGTCGACTTTGTCGAGGTTCTGCAGGGCGGGTCGCTGTATACCGAGCTCTGGTACGAGTTCCTGAACCTCGGCTATCAGATCACGCCGCTGGCGGGATCCGATTTTCCGTACTACGACCAGGCCGGTGCAGTGCGCAGCTACGCTAAGGTGGAGGGAGACTTCACCACCCAGACCTGGTTCGGGGCGCTGGAGGCCGGCCGTACGTTCGTCACCAACGGGCCGATGCTCTCCTTCGAGGTCGATGGCCACGAGATGGGATCGACGGTGCGCGCCGCGCGCGGTGACCGCGTCAGGGTCACAGCGACAGCGCGTATCAATCCCGATCTCGACGATCTCGACCGCTTGGAGCTGGTGGCGCACGGCGAGGTCGTGGCGATGGTCTCCGAGGTCGAGGCCGATGGGTCGCTGAGCTTGAGCCACGAGCTGGTCGCATCGCAAGGAGTCTGGCTGGCCGTCCGCGCTTCCGGCAAGGCACAGGCCATCGCTCATTCGGCGCCGGTCTACTTGTACGTCGACGGTTCGGGGTCCTGGAGTGCTGCGAAGGCCCCAGCCTTGATCGATACGATGCGCGTCCGATTGAGCCGTTTGGTGGATTCTCCTGTTGTCCCGGTCCATGAGCTGGAGTTCTGGGAGATTGGCGCTGACTTCGAGGCGCTGTGGGAGCGCCAACGTCCCCGAATCCGCGAACGCGCCGCGGAGGCGAACCGCCGCTACGATGACCGCTTGCGCGCGATCCGAGCGCAGCGTTGACGCCGCGGGCCGCCCAGGTCAGCGTCTGGGAGGGAATCGAGAACGGACCGCCCACGCTGCGATACACCGCTACGCGAAGGAGGAGATCAACATGACGATGCTGCCAGGTCTCAGGATGTGTACGACGGGAGCGCTGCCCGGCTGGTGGCGGTTGCCCGCGAAGCGCATTCTCCCTATTGCGGTGATCATGCTGGTTGCCGCGGCGAACCCGGCCTGGGCGAGCTACTGCGTGTACGTAGGCAAGAACCTGACGATCGACGGTAGCGTGTTCCTCGGCGGCTACGGCGACGAGCCTTCGAGTCACTGGCTGGAGATCGTACCGTCGGGCACGTTTCCGCCAGGCGCGATGATCTGGGTGGGCGTGACCGAGCGGGCCAATTTCCCCGGCGTGCTGAAGCAGATCCCGCAGGTAGCGCGGACGGCGAAGTACATCACGATGAACTACTCGGAGTACTCGGGCTTTCCGGCGCCGCTCACCAACGGCGGGCTCAACGAGCACGGCGTCGCGGCGCGCGACGTGTGGTCGCCCTCGCGACGCGAGCTGCAGGGCATGACCCCGAATCCGCAGACCGGAGGTCCCAACTACAGCGACCTGGCGCGCATCGTCATGGAGCGTGCCCACACTGCACGTGAGGCCGTCGAGATCATCGGTGCGCTGATCGCCGAGCACGGATTCTCCACCTATGGTGGCAACTCCCACCTGTTTGCCGACGCCGACGAGGGTTGGGTGGTCATCGATTTCGCCGGCGGGCAGGGCCTATGGGCCGCTGAGCGGCTGGGGCCGGACGATGTCCGCGTGTCGCGGCCCGGTTATATCGGCGACTTCCCGGTCGACTTCGAGAATGACCCGGACTACATGGCCTCGCCCAACTTCGTCAGCTTCGCAATCGAGCAAGGTTGGTACGACCCCGATTCCGGCGAGCCATTCAACGTCAACAAGGTCTATGGCGACGGGCAGATGCGGCATCCTGCCGTCGAGATGATCGAGGAGCGCATGAAGGCGCTCGCCGGCAAGGTCGGCCTGACCGACATGATCGCCGCCGTCCGCACCACCGAGGTCACCGGAGATTCCGCCGGATACGGCCAGGTGGCACATCTACGCAAGGGCGTGCACCAGGAGCTCGGGGTGCTCTGGGTGGCCGCTACGACCTCGGTGACCGCACCGTTCATTCCGTTCCACATCGGTACCACGGATGTGCCCACCCAGCTCAAGAGGCATCGATACCTGACCGGCGGCGAGGCAACGCAGTACATGGTTGACGATGAGGAGCGTGGCATCGAGTCGACCCGCTTCGCGTTGCGCACCTACAAACGCCTGCTCTATCTGACCGAGGAGCACCAGGAAAAGTTCCTGCCGGAGGTCACCGAGGCGCTCGAGGCCTTCGAGGGGCGATTGATCGAGCGCCAGGAGAGTGTCGAGGAGACGGCGCTGAATCTCTTCGAGGCCGGGGAGCCGGAGCTCGCTCGACGGTACCTGACGTACTACAGCAGCACGGAGGCGCTCAACGGATGGCGTTTAGGAGAGGCGCTCGCCAACAGCATCGAGGCCCGGACCGAGGCGCTATACGGAATTCGTCAGTGAGGTCCCTGGCGGGTTCGCTGGTAGCCGCTGTCACGCTGTTTGCTGGATGCTCGCCGGCATTGCAGCTACCGGCGGACACCATCCTCGTCAACGGCAAGATCATCACCGTCGATCAGGACGACTCGATCGTCGAGGCGTTGGCGATTCGTGACGGCAAGATCGTGGCGGTGGGGTCGAAGAGCGACATCGAGCCGCTTGCCGGGGACACCACGCGTCGGATCGATTTGGGCGGCCTGACCGCAACTCCCGGCCTCATCGATACACACAACCACTTCGCTGTCGGTGCCGCCGGAGCGCTCTTCACCCTCGACGTGTCGTATCCAGCGGTCGAGTCGATCGCCGACGTCGTGGAGGCGGTTGGTGCCGCGGTTGCCGAGCGCGAGCCCGGCGAGTGGATCACCGGTGGCGGATGGGACGAGGGAAAGCTCGAGGAACGGCGGTACATTTATGCGAACGATCTGGATGCCGTGTCGCCGGACAATCCAGTCTGGCTGACGCACACGACGGCGCACTACAGCGTCGGTAACTCCCTGGCGCTCGATGTGGCCGGTATCACAAGCGATACGCCGGACCCGCCGGGAGGTCTGATCGACCGCGCGCCCGATGGCACGCCGACGGGCGTGTTCAAGGACACCGCGACATCTCTGGTGCGACGCCACATTCCCGCCCGCGACGATGATCGCTTGCGCGAGGCCATCGAGCGGTACGTTCCGGAGCTGCACAAAGAGGGAATGACGGCGGTCAAGGACCCGGAGATCCGTTTGCGTACCTGGCACGCGTACCAGTCAGTGCTCGCGTCGGGGAACCTCACCGCCCGAGTGTTCGTTCTGTGGCGGACGGGTCAAACCGTTGACGACACGCGGCGGCTGATCGAACAGGTCGGCCCGTTCACCAAACCATGGATATCCACCGGCGACGACATGTTGGTCTCGGGAGGCATCAAGCTTTACGCCGACGGTAGCGGCGGCGCGCGCACCGCCTGGCTGCACGATGAGTGGAATATGAACCTCACCGACGTCGATCACGGCAACTACGGCGTGCCGCGAGCCACGCCCGAGGTGCTTCGCGAGCAGATCATCGCCGTCCACGAGGCTGGCCTACACCTCGGCGTGCACTCCATAGGCGACCGCGCCATCGACCTGGTCGTCGATGCCTTCGCCGACGCGCTCGAAGCGAGTCCAGCGTATGGGCTGCGGCACAGCATCATCCACTCCAACATCCCGACCGACGCGGCGATGGACGAGATCGCTCGCCTGCAGGCCGATTACGACGCCGTGTATCCGGAGGTGCAGCCCGGCTTCACGTGGTGGATCGGTGACACCTATGCGGGCAACTTCGGCCCCCAACGGAATCAACGGCTGCTCGGCCTCAAGACCTACCTCGACCGAGGCATCCGCTGGGGCAGTGGCTCCGATTATGACGTTACGCCGTTTGCGGCGCGCTACGGCCTGTGGGCTTCGGTGGCTCGGGAGACGTTGATGGGCACCCACGGCCCAAATCCCTTCGGTACCGACGAGTCGATCGACATTCGCACGGCGTTGCGCTCCTACACGGCCTGGAACGCTCGGCAGCTGTTCATGGAAGACCGCATCGGTACTCTCGAGATCGGCAAGTACGCAGATATCGCGGTCTGGGATCGCGATATCTACTCCGTGGCCACCGCCGAGATCAAGGAGATGCGCTGTGAGCTGACGCTGGTCAACGGAGAGATCGTCTATCAGGCGCCCGAGACTCGTGTGGTGGTCGAGGTAGAGTGACCCGATGGAATCGAAGCACGCCAGCGTCGGGTCTCTGAAGAGATCGCCGTCTCTCACTTGGTTGCGGTCGCCCGAACGCGGTCGGTATAGGTCTCCGTTGATCGCGGCGCTCCTGGCTCTGGGCGGCGCAGTAGGGCCGATCGCGCCGCCGATACTTGAATCGCCCGAGACCATTCTTCACGGTGGCCGGATCTACACGGTCGATGTGGCTCGACCGTGGGCTGAGGCGATGGCCATCGAGGCAGGCAAGATCGTTGCCGTTGGCGACGACACCGAGGTACTCGGCCTGCGCCGCAGAACGACGGAGATCATCGACCTAGACGGTCGCATGGTGCTTCCCGGCTTCCATGATCCGCACGTCCACGTGGTCGAGGGGGGTGTCAACGAGCGTCTCTGTCTCCTTCCATGGCGGCGCCCATTGGCGACCTATGAGCAATCGGCTCGGAATTGCGCCAACCGCCAGCAAAGCCGTGACTGGGTGGTCGGGGCCGGAGTCTTCTTGTCGACCCTGCTGGAAGGGGACGAGTTGCCGATCGACGTGCTGGATCGTGCCGTGCCCGACCGGCCGGCGCTGATCCTCGACGACCTGGGGCACGGCGCGTGGGCCAACACTCTGGCGATGGCGGCAGCCGAGTACGGCAAGAGGAGCCCGGATCCAGCCGGCGGTCTCTTGCATCGCGATGCGGGTAGTGGGCGTCTGACGGGAATCGTCTTCGAGAACGCCCAACAGAAGCTGCGCGATGCGGCCTGGCCACCGACCGACGAGAACCTCGAAGAGACGTATCAGGGACTGATCGGCAGCCTCGCCGAGCTCAACATGCACGGGATCACGTCGGTCAGCGACGCCGGTGGCTACTGGACCCGCGGGCACCACGACGTGTGGGCGCGGGCCGAGGGCCGTGGTGAGCTCACGGTCCGCGCCAGCAACGCGCTGTACGTGTCTCCGGACCGCCCTTTCGAGGCTCAGATGGCCGACCTTCGGCGCCTGTATGCCAACGAACCCGGGAGCCTGTTGCGGTTCAACCAGGCCAAGATCTACATCGACGGCATCCTCGATCTGGGAACCTCGGCGCTGCTGAATCCCTATCTCGCAAGCGCGTCGCTCCCGAGTCCGTCACCGTCGGGATTCGTCTACTTCGAGCAGCATGTCCTCCAGGAGTACGTCCGGGCCCTCGACGAGATCGGGTTTCAGATGCACCTGCATGCCACCGGGGATCGCGGCGTGCGGCTGGCGCTTGACGCTTTGGAGGCGGCGCGGGCGCGCAACGGCGCGGCGGATCGCCGGCATCGCGTCAGCCATCTTTACCTGGTGGACGAAGAGGACCGACCAAGATTTCTCGAGCTCGGTGTGATCGCTGACCTGCAGATGCCCCCCGACGCCATCAACCGCGCCTATGCGCGCTACGTGAGCCGCCTGGTCGGGGATGACGTGGCCGGCGGATTGCTGCCGGTGCAGTCGTTGCTCGATGCGGGAGCCAAGACCGTTCTGAGCAGCGACTGGGACGCTGGCCCGCTCTCTCCGCTGGGCACTATCCAACGGGCGCTGACGCGTTTCGCCGAGCCGGTCGGGACGCTTGCCGGCGCCATTCGCATGCTTACGCTGGATGCCGCGTTCCTACTACACCAGGCCGATATCACGGGCTCGATCATGGTCGGCAAGCAGGCTGATCTTGTGGTGCTCGAGCGCAACCTGTTCGACATCCCGAAGACGCAGATCGAGGATGTACGGGTGCTGCTTACCCTGCTGAACGGCGAGAAGGTATTCCGGGCTGGCGGCTTCTGATTCTTACCGGCACTCAGGCGTCCGACTTGCGGCCCCGGGCTGGGCGGCTGGACGATCGCTACCAGTCGAACGAGCGCGTGACCTTCAACGTCAGCGAGCGATTGTGGCGACCGAAGCGAAGGCCGTCGTACTGACCCGCCTGGCGGTAGACAAGATAGATGTCGTCGCCGATGCGGTAGATGTAGCGCAGGCGCGCGAAGATCGAGAGATCGTTCGATACGTTGTTGTGCTGAACGAGCGCATCGGTCAGCCAGCGGTCCGAGAAACTGTAGTTGGCGCGCGAGCTGAACACGTTGGTGGTGAAGCTTCCGCCGGGCAGATCGATCTTGTTGTAGCTGAACGATGGAGCAAGGCGGAACTTCTCGTTGAACCGGAACGTCACCCGGGGCGACAGCGACACGATCGTCCCGTCGTAGAACTCTCCGAAGGTGGTGCTGAAGCTGCCGCTGACCCTTCGGCCGCTGAACGTGAAGAAGAATGCCTCGATGCTGTCGAAGCTGTACTCGCCAGGCGGAATGGTCACGTCGGGGTGGATCTCGAAGGGGAAGTCGAGGAGCTCGAACTCACTGGCGTAGCCGACGCTGAAGGAGTCTCCGGACTCGAGCTCGAGCCAGGCAGAGACGTCTCCTCGGCGGCTGACGAGCGTCCCGGTAGTGTCGTGGAAGGTCGACACGCTCACGTCGGCGAACACCCGCCGCATCCATGGAACGTTCGGCCGCGGGCCCCACGAAGCTCGGTAGTTGCGGCTGACGACATCGTCCCGCAGTACGAAGCCGAGATCGCTCTGAAAGCCGGGATCGACCCTCAGGATGTCGACGCTTGCGCCCCACAGGTCGCTGTTCCAACCGACTCGGAACTGCCCGGAGAACTTGCCTTCCTCAAGTTCGTCGTCGGTGGCCCGTGCACCGAATGCCGAGATGTTGAGGTTGTCGAAGAAGGTGAAGTTGGCGTTGGCTCCGATGACGGTATTCGTGGCTCCGTCGGGCCCCGCCACGTTGGTCACCAACGCTCCGATGCTCGATCGTTCGAGTATGTCCTGACGCCAGCGCAACGCCGAGTAGTTGCGCCCCGGGCCGAACTCCGATTCACTCGTCTGGACATTGAGAAGACCGATGTTGCCGCTGCCGAGCTTGCCGGTCATCTTGAAGCCGAAGTCGATCGGGGTTGGCTCCCCGCCATCGGACAGGCCGATGTTGCGTGAGTGGAACAGACGCAGCGTCGGGGATCCGAAGCCGCCGCCAAACCCGCCGCGCTGCTGGCCGAAGCTGAAGTTGTTGGCCCCTTCGAGGAAGAAGTCGCGCTTCTCGGGGAAGAAGAGAGAAAACCGCGTCAGGTTGACACGCTGCTGATCGACCTCGACCTGGGCGAAATCGGTGTTGTATGTGAGGTCGGCGGTCAGGTTCGATGTGACCTGGATCTTGAGATCGTCGATCCCGAACTGGTCGTTGAAGTCGTTGGTGCGGCCAGGGTCCTCGAACAGTGACGTGGCACCACCGAGAAAATAGGGCCTGAGCCGAAAGCGCTGGGTCACCGAGAGGTTTTCGAAGCCGCGCAGATCGCCCGCCTGGGAGACGGCGATGAAGCGGAAATCGCGGCGGTAGTTGCTCCACGCCACCTGCTCGTTCTTGTGGCGGATCTGACGCTCGAAGTCGACCCCCCAGTCGGACATACCGGACGAGAAGCGCAGAATCCCTAGCGGGATGACCATCTCGGCCTCCCAGCCGCGCGCGGTGATCTGCGCTGCTGCTTCCCAGGCCTCGTCCCAGTCGGAGTTGATCTGGCTCTCGTTACGGATGGTGGCGTCGTAGCGGGTCCCCAGCGCGTTCACCGTGAACAGGAACGCGCTGCGCCCATCGTTGAACGTATCCAGCACGACGCTGAAAGTGTCGTCAGAGCCGCTGAACCGGGAGCCCAACGCGTCGCGTCGCATCTCGCTGGCCAGTACCGAGCTCGGGCTTCTGTCGTATGCGATTACGCCTATGTAGAGATTCTCGTCGTCGTAGAGAATGCGGACCTCCGTACGCTCCGAGGCCGCCAGTCCTTCTTGCGGCTCACGTTGCAGGAAATCGCTGGCGACATCGGCGACCGCCCACGCTGAATCATCCACAATGCCGTCCATCACGGGCGCTTCCGCGGTGCGACCGACTCGCATGCTGGGCATCACGCCAGGGGTTCGTGGCGTGCGCGGCGTTGCCAGTATTCCGGTTGTGCCGATTGTCTCGGGCGCCAGGTTCGACGGCGGACTACTGCCATCGGGTGGATTGGACAGTGGCGTCGCGGAGCTGGCGCCACTGCCGGTACCTGCCAACCCCACCGACGGAGAGCCGACCGGCGCGCCGGCTGCACGAGCGCCCGACGACGTCACCATGCGCACCGGAATGACACGCCGCGGGGGGGTGGGTGATGTCACCGAGGTCCGCTGCGGCAGTACGTCGCCGCTTGGCGGCTGAACCCTGACGGGGGCGCCTGTGTCGGGCTCGTCAGACACCATGCGTACCGGTATGACGCGGCGCTGGCGGGTACGCGCCCTTGCCCGCTGCTCTTGCTGCTGCTCTTCTTGCGGCCCCTCCGGGCTGCGCCTGGGCCTCTCGGACGAGCCGTTACTCACGAGGCTTGGCTTCGCTGTCGAAGGAACGGCGCCCGCAAGCACGAGCACGACCCAGAGCACTGGCAGCAGCCAGCGGGCGCACGAGCGCCGGGCGAAGGAATTGCGCGAAACTACAGACACCGACAGCCCCATTGGTCGCTACGTTACAGCGTCCAGGCCCGCGTCCTCGACGGATGCTCTCGAGCCGCGGAGTGATCCGAGCCGATGGCGGACGAGAGGCGACAAGCGCGGCCGGACATAGGGGGAGCCAACCTGGGCGATCGGCACGGTATCACGCAGGTGCTCCGACCGAGCTCCGGTGACGCAACTCGAGGACCGCTGCACCAACGACGTTTGAGCTTGCTCAGTACGTTACAGTGGGGATTGGCGGGCCAGGCAAGTTCGTCAACTCTGAGCGCGCGGCTGGCCAAACCGGACCAGCGACGGCGGATGTTGTGCCGAAGTGGGCCGCACCGCAGCCGTGACCGACAGGCGCTGGCAGCGACGCCACACGAAGGAGAGCTAGGCCCGCATGAACAGACAGATCGAGCCTCGCGTCTTCTGGCCGGCGCTGATCGTCATTCTGACCCTGTGCTTCAGCGCCATGGCCCGGCCTGAAGACAGCGCCGTTGTGGTCAACCAGGCGCGAAACTGGGTGAGCTATAATTTCGGTTGGCTCTACCTGTTTTCGGGCATCGGGTGCTTCGCCCTACTCGGTTGGCTGACGTTCGGCCGCTTCGCGTCCGTGAAGCTCGGCAGGGCTGATGACGAGCCCGAGTTCTCGACATTCACCTGGATCGCCATGCTCTTCTGTGGCGGGATCGGGTCCAGCCTTACCTATTGGGCGCTGCTCGAGCCCATCTACTATCTGCAGACGCCACCGTTTGCACTCGAGAGCGGCTCGTCGCTGTCCTACGAGTGGGCCGCGATGTACGGCAATTTCCATTGGGGCCTTAGCGCATGGGCCTTCTGGGCCGTTCCGGCGATTGTCATCGGGTACTCGTACTACGTGCGCCGACAGCCGCGGCTTACTTTCAGTATGGCATCGAAGAGCGTGCTCGGACGGCATGCTACCGGTCCGATCGGGGTAGCCATGGACGTGGCGGTCATGTTCGGGATCATCGGCGGTGTAGGAACGTCGCTGGGCTTGGGGACGCCGCTGATCGCGGCGATCTCGGCCAAGATCCTCGGCATACCGCAAAGCGTCGGGCTCAACCTGGTGATCTTGTTCATCTGGACGCTGATCTTCGGCACCAGCGTTTACCTCGGTCTCGAGCGGGGGATCGCTCGCCTCAGCAACATCAACACGTACCTGGCGCTATTGCTGGTCGCCTTCGTGCTGGTGGTCGGCCCGACGGTGTTCATCCTCAACACATTCAGCAACAGCATGGGCTTGATGCTGGACAGTTTCTTTCGCATGAGCCTGTGGACCGATCCCATTGCGGAGGACGGATTCCCGCAGACCTGGACGGTCTTCTACTGGGCTTGGTGGGTGGCCTACGCGCCGATGATGGGATTGTTTGTCGCCCGCATCTCACGCGGCCGTACCTTCCGCGAGGTGGTCTTCGCGATGTGCTTCTGGGGCTCGGTGGGCTGTTGGGCGTACTTCGCTGTCTTCGGCGGTTACTCTCTCCATCTGCAGACCACCGGGGTGCTCGACGTGACCCGGCTGCTCACCGAGGTGGGCCCAGCGGAGACCGGCGCCATGATCCTGGCGTCGTTGCCGATGAGCGGTATCGTGCTGCCGACCATCGTCGTGGTGTTGTTCATCTTCATGGCGACCACCATCGATTCCTCTGCCTACATTCTTGCCTCGGTATCGACGCGAGAGCTGCTCGCCGACGAAGAGCCGGCTCGCTGGAACCGTGTGCTGTGGGCGGTCATCCTCGGGTTGACGGCCATGATGATGCTCGCCATCGGTGGACTCGAGGCCATCCAAGCCTCCTCCATAGTGATGGCGCTACCCGTGCTCCTTTCCTTGTACGTGCTCGTATGGGCCTTCGTGAAGGACCTGCTGGAGGATTATGGAGAGGCACTCGCCCCGCCGCCTTTGCCGGTCGTGGAGTACGAGGAGGGCGGCCGGCGTCTGGGCGATGACTCGACACGGAGTTGATGAGGATTGCCGCGCGGTGGCGCGGCGCCTCGCCTGCCGTATCGCGCTACGTCGTAGCGCCGGGCTCGCCGTTCTGGCGTTCTTCGCCGCGCTACCGAGCGCCGTCCTTGCGCAGGCCACGGAGGTGTACTTCGAGCGCGTAACGGACAACGCCGGGATCACCTTCATGCATGACTACGGCGGAGTCGAGAAGGCGTACATCTCGGAGTTCGGCGGATCAGGCGCTGCCTGGCTCGACTACGACCGCGACGGCGAGCTCGACCTGTTCCTGGTCAACGGTCTCAGGGGCTCTGGAGCCGATCCTGTCGCGGCGTCCATTGCGGGCCTCGCCGGCCAATCCTCCGGTGGCGGTCATGCTCTGTTCCGCCGCCGGCATGATCGCTACGAACCGGTGACCGGGGCAGGTGGTGCTGGCGATCACGTATGGGGCAACGGAGCTGCCGTTGCCGATCTTGACAACGACGGCTTTCCCGATCTCCTGGTAACGGCGATCGGTCCGGATCGGCTGTATCGCAACAACGGAGACGGTACCTTCAGCGTTTGGCCTGCCGGCGTGGAGGATGCCGGTTGGGGCGCCAGCGCCAGCTTCGTCGATTGGGATGGTGATGGGTGGGTCGACCTCTACGTTGCCAAGTACGTCGACTTCGACGGGACCAACACCCCGACGGTGGGCGACCGTTACTGCATGTATCAGGGCATCGACGTGTTCTGCGGGCCGGAGGGACTCGATGGTGCGCGCGACGTGTTCTTCAGAAACCGGGCCGACGGGACCTTCGAGCCCTGGCCGACGCAGCGAATCGATCGCGAGTCGACCTACGGCCTGGCCTTGGTGGCCACCGATTGCAACGGTGATGCGCGACCTGAGATCTACGTTGCCAACGACTCGACGATCAACCTGCTGTATCTGAGAGATGATGCCGGGGTGCTCGATGAATGGGGTCTGTTCTCGGGAGCGGGTTACAGCAGCGAGGGACTGGAGCAGGCGGGAATGGGAGCCACGGCGGCCGACTTCGATGCCGACGGCCACTTCGACCTGCTGGTCAGCAACTTCCAGAACGACAACAACGCGCTGTACCGCAACCTCGGCAACTGTGCCTTCGAAGAGGTCAGCCAGGTGCGCGGATTGGCCGCCAGCAGCCTTCCCTACATGGGCTGGGCTGCGCAGTTCTTCGACGCTGATGGTGACGCAGATCTCGACGTGTTCGTCGCCAATGGGCACATCTATCCACAGCTCGACGAGTATGAGCCGTACGCACAGCGCAACCTGTTGTCGCTGAACCGACTGCGAGAGACGGGCGAGGCGCGATTCGAGGAGCTGGGTCAGGCGGCCGGGCCCGGGTTGGAGATCGAGGCGTCCTCACGCGCCGCCGTCATCGGCGACTACGACAACGACTTGGATGCCGATGTGCTGGTGACCAACATCAACGGCGCTCCGGACCTGCTGCGCAATGACAGCGAGCCGAGGTTGCCGGCGCTACAGGTGCGGCTAGTGGGCCGTGCCGCCAACCGAATGGGCTACGGAGCCCGTGTCCTGGTGCGCTCCGGCGAGGACGTGCAAGTGCTGCAGAGAAGCAGCGGCGATGGCTATCTCGGTAGCAACGATGTGCGGCTGCTCATTTACCTGCCGTCCGGACGGGCCGACGAGCTACGCGTGCAGTGGGGCGCCGGCGAGGAAACCATCCTCACGGACGTGACCCCCGGGCGGATCGTCGTCGATCAGGCGCGTGGGGTCGTCGCCCGGCGCAACTAGGGCCCCTCCCAGTCGATCTTGGCGTACTCGCCACTCTGGCCCGTGAGGTTCCAGTTGCGGCCCCAATCGCGGAACTTGCTCACCGTTCCCTGGCACACGACGATGTCGGGGGACATCCAGTAGGCGCTGTTGGTGATCGTGGTTACGCCCTTGCCGCTACGCCCTTTGATCGGCTCGATGTGTCCGTCGATGATCTTGGGAATCCCGATACGCCAACCACGCCCTTCTTTCTCGAAGCTGATGGGTACTCGTTTGGTGCCGAGGAAGTTGCCGATCATGATCGAGAACCACGAGACGGGTCCGCCAGCCTTGCCCGAGAGGATCTTCTCGAGTGCCTTCGCCTTTGCCGGGGTCGCGTTGCTGTCGATGTAGAGTGCGACGGTCCAGCCGCCATCGGCGAGTGCGCCCGGCACATCCATTAACGCTGCGACCTTGAGCCCATCGAGCTTCAGCCGACCGGCGTTCCCTTCGTGGATGTTGATCGTGTACCAGGTGTGGCAGACGCCGTGGCTGGGCTCGGCGGTCCCCAGCGAAACGACGCACGGGCAGAAGACATCGCAGTTGCAGCTCAGAACAATCTCGCCACGGATTCTCCAGCGTGCGGCCAAGGTTTCCTCCAGTTGCCCCCCTGTCGATCAGGAGATTAGCACCTGTCCGACTGCGAGGCTGATCAGATAGAGGCCCCAGACAGTCAATACAAACCCGGCCGCATTGCCGACCAACCGCGGCCACCGGGTGATCTTCTCCAACAACACGAAGGCGGCGAGTGCCGCCAGCCACAGCAGGTTCATGACCCCGGCGAAGAACATCAGGGCCATGAGCGCCCAGCAGCAACCGACGCAGAAGGTGCCGTGCTCGAGCCCCATGGCCAGGGCGCCGCGCCAACCATCGCGCCAGCTGCCCATGAAGAAGGCGAGCGGTGAGCGACAGTGCGCCAGGCAAGCTTGCTTCAACGGTGTCCACTGAAACAAGCCGGCGGCAAGCAACAGCAACCCACCGAAGAACGGGTTGGCGGCGGCACCGTCGGCGGTGACCAACGCCGCAACATGCAGTTGCCACTCCAGGATGGTTGCCAGCGCGCTGAACAGCGTCCACACGGCGACGTAGCCCAGCACGAACGCGCCGACCGGCGACAAGAGCCCCAGGGCAGGGTCCTGCTGACGCTTGATCTTGGCGAACGCCAGCACCATTGGTGCGGCTGTCGGGACCATCATGGCGGTCATCATGACCGTCCACATGAGGAACAGCAGTCCCAAATCGCTCGGATCCCAGGGCAGGGTCCGCACTGCGCCAATGTGCGCGGCGGGCAGGTGCGGGAGGTCTCGTGCCAGCTTGACGGTGTAGCCCCAGGCGAGCAAAGAGCCGCCGATCAGCCCGCCCAGCACGATCGCGCGATCGTTGCGGAGCACGGTCTCGAGGGGTCCGCTGGGGGGCGTTGCTGGCATGCAAGGCACACTAGCAGGTGTCGCTCGCTCGCTTTACTCTGGGTGCCGGCTTGACATCGTCGTGCGGAACGGCGATATGAGGAGACTCACCGGCGTTTCGGCGTTATGCCTGGCCGGCTCAATCGAAGACTAGTGAATACTCTCGGTCAGGAGACCCCATGAAGATCTGTGAACTTGGAGAACGCCCGCCACTTGGTGAGGTACCCGACGAGATGCACGCCTGCATCATCCGGCAGGACCGCTTCGGCGAGCCTCGTGACGCGTTCAAGCACGAGGTCATCCCGACGCCTCCGATCGGTCCCGACGAGGTGTTGATCTACAACATGGCGACGGGGATCAACTACAACAACGTCTGGGCGGCCCTCGGCAAGCCGCTCGACGTCATCGCGGTACGCCAGAAGGGCGGAGAGCCGGAGGACTTTCACGCCGGCGGCAGCGACTGTTCGGGGATCGTCTGGAAGGTCGGCGACGAAGTTACCAACGTGAAGCCGGGCGACGAGGTCGTGGTTCACAGCGGCTGGTGGCACCCGGAGGATCCGTGGGTATTGTCGGGGCGCGACCCGATGCTCGCCGAGAGCACAAGGATCTGGGGTTACCAGACCAACTACGGCAGCTTCTGCCAGTTTGCCAAGGCGCAGGCGCACCAGTGCCAGCCGAAGCCCAAGCACCTCACCTGGGAGCAGGCCGGCTGCTACATGCTCTGTGCCTCGACCGCCTATCGGATGCTGATGGGATGGGCACCCAACGTTGTCGAGCCCGACGATGTGGTGCTGATCTGGGGAGGCGCAGGAGGTCTGGGATCGATGGGGATCCAGATCGCCGCCGCGGTCGGCGGCCGACCGATCGCCGTTGTCTCGAGCGAGGACAAGGTCGACTTCTGCAAGCAACTCGGTGCCATTGGTGTCATCAACCGTAAGGACTTCGACCACTGGGGAGTGATGCCCGACACCAACACCCCGGAGTACGGCGCTTGGGCGAAGGGGGCGCGAGCGTTCGGCAAGGCGATCTGGGAGGCTGCCGGCGAGCGCGTAAGCCCGACGATCGTCTTTGACCACCCGGGAGAAGCGACCATACCCACGTCGATCTTCCTGGCCTCAACTGGCGGCATGGTGGTGATTTGTGCCGGCACCACCGGATACAACGCCACCCTCGATCTGCGGTATCACTGGATGCGGCAGAAGCGCTTCCAGGGCAGCCATCTGTCCAACGACGAGCAGGCAGCTGCAGTCAACCAACTGATCATCGACAAGAAGATGGATCCTTGCCTGTCAAGGACCTTCGCGTTCGATGAGATCGGCGAGGCGCATCAGCTGATGCACGAGAACCGTCACCCCTACGGCAACATGGGAGCGTTGGTCAATGCTACCGAGCCGGGTCAAGGAGCCTCGTAGGGTCCGATGGCCCGCTAGTTGGCAGCGACCACCTGCAGGGGCAGCAGTCGAATTGCCTGTCCATCGGCGCCGGTATCGATGACTCGAATCTCGATCAGGTAGTCGCCAGGCTCGAGGTTGGTGGGCAGCTGCAGCGCGCCTCGGTGCACCGTCAGGCCAGTGGGTGGCAGTGGCTGCTCGGGAACGTCGGCAACCGATCGGCGCGCATCGCGACGGAAAATCGCTGCCGACACGAACGGGTCGATTCCGTGTATGACCTCGACGCTGGCCGCGATCGGCATGCCAGCTGGCACACCTTGCCCGAGCAGCGGCATCAGCCCGGTACGCTGATCCACCGCCACAAGCATCGGGTCTCCCATGTTCCAATTGTCTCCCGGAGATGGCACCTCAACTTCGAGGCGTGCCGTGCCCACGCGGTCTCCGCCGTCCTCGGCGATCAGCACGCGTAGATCGTACTTGCCCGGGTCGACGCTCCACTCGGCCGTATAGCGGAAGTGTCGGAAGGCGTTGTCGGGGGCGTATCGGAACAGGTCTGGCCGCGGTTCCACCACCACATGGCTCTCGGCGCCGACGTGGCCGGAGCGGCTCAGCGCGACGGCGTGCACGCGGAAGTATCGGATACCGGCGGTCTCGACCCAGCCGTCGTCAGCGGTGACATTCGGGTTCGAGATATCGATGCTCTCGAATGCCGGGGCCCAGCTGCCGTCGACCGATTCTGCGGGCAGCGGGAGGCCAGCAACCAGCAGGATTGTTGGCGTCCCGTCGTCGGCGAATCGCTGATACGCTGCTGTGGGAACCGGGCGGCCCATGACCGAGCCGGGCAGCGCTAGCGCGGCGGCAATCTTGCGCGTCTTCAGCTCGGGGCCTGCCAAGTCGCGGTAGCCGCTGCGGGCGCGGACCTGCAAGCTCGGCCGCCGCAGCCCCACCTCGATCGAGTGATACTCGCCATCAGCGTGCGGCGGTGGAGGCTCGTAGAACACCAGGTAGAAGCGGCTCGCGTCGCGGGCTTGCTGCTCGAAGGCGTCCGCCATGTTGCTCCAGCCGATGAACGCCCGGCCGCCGGTCCGGTCGGCAATCTCGTGCAGAGGCGCAGTGAGGTCGCGATACGCAGGGCGAACGTGCCGACGCAGCGCTTGCGATACGAGATTGTCGCTGACGCTAGCCGAGGTCCCGAGATTGTTGAGCTCGGAGATTGGTCGCGGATCCACCGTATAGATGCTCACGTTGCCGGTGTTCGCGGTTTCGTACAGCTCCTCCATCAGATCCAGGATGTGACGGTTCGGAGCCGCCCGGCCGAGCTGCGATCGGGCGGACTCCACGGCAACCGCATCGCGGACGGCGGCGGCGTAGGCTTGGTATGGGCCGCCTTCACTGAGCATGGCCCCGGAGGAGATCCACACCAACGCCGTGCGCCCCTCCATGGCCGACAGGGCGTTGGTGAAGCGGAGAAGGGTGGTGAGTGTCGCCTCACCTCGGTCACGCTCCAGATCACCGTCGCGTCGCGCCTGTTCTTCCAGGTTCCCGACGATCTCGCGCAGTCTTACATTTTCTTGGAGCGGTGTCCCCGGCGCAAAACCGGCGCCCGACGTGGCGGAGTTCACTGCCTCGATTGCCGCCTGCATTACGGGCTCGTAGTCCGTCGTTATGCGCGTGAAGATGGTCTTGCGTGTCAGGCCAGCCCTCGACAGCTTCTCGGCCGCCTCACGCAACACGTCACGATCGGTGGTCAGGGGAGCGAGCTCCTGCACCTCGCCGTGCTGGTCGATCATGAACACGCTACGCGGCACGTGCAGCGTCTCGGAACCCTTGACGAATTCGCTGAACGTCGCCTCGAGCCTGGGCTTGTTCTTCGGATCCAGGCTGGGCAGGTCGACTAGGTAGACGATCGCACCGAGCGTGCCGGGGGTCCTGGAGAGGGGTGTCAGCTCTGCCCCTGCGTTGTACGCACCGGCGCTCGAGCGGGCGCTCTCGTCTGCGCCAAATTCCGATTTCACGTCTACCGATTCACCGGTCTCGAGATCTACCAGCTGCACGTTGAGAATTCGCTGCTCGACGCCGTCCTCGAAGATCTGGAAGTCCTGCCGCGTGAGATTGTCGACGAAGTTGCCGTCGTCGTCGGTGACGATGGCGTCGACGCGCACTCGCGTCACCGCGCTACGGAACAGTGGTGCCTGAGCCGGCAGGGCTTCCTGGGCGAACCCGAGCCCGGGATGCGCCATGGCATTCGAATGGATCGCGGCGGACGCGCCGCTCGACGAGGACAGCAAGGCTGTCGATATGAGCATCAACAGCGTAATGGTGAGAACGGGTGGGCGGGACCGCTTCATCGGACAAACTCCTACACAGCACATCATGCAAGCACCCCTGCAATCTATCCGCTGCACCAGCGCGAATACAACTACGGGGGTGTAAGAGTGCAACGGTCGAAGGCAGGGCCCGTTGGCTGGCCATCCAGCCGCACAGGTGTTCGACGCTGGCCCGCCTAGATCGGACCCTGGCTGCGCAGCATGTATAGAGTTTAGGCTCATGGGAATCGAGCTTGCTCGTAAAGCCGAAGGCTTCGGCAAGCGGCTGGCGATCGACGGGTCCGGCGGGACAGCCGCGTATTCGGAGCTGCTGGCGCGCTCCGGGGCGGTCGCAGCGGCCTTGCTGAGCGACCGGGACGACCTGCGCGACCGCCGCGTGGCGTTTCTCGTGCCGCCGGGCGTTGATCACGTTGCCGTGCGGTGGGGCATCTGGCGCGCCGGTGGAATGGCGGTACCCCTGGCGCTTTCGCACCCCGAGCCCGAGCTCGAGCGCGCCGTTGCCGGCTGTGAGCCCACTGCACTGGTCGGATCTGAGGTGGAGGCAGAGCGACTGCGTGGCATAGCCGGCCGCGCTGGAATCGAGCTCCTGGCCGTACCGGCGCTGAGCGCCGAAGCCGCGGCGGTCGTGCTGCCGGAGGTGGCGCCTGATCGCCCGGCGCTCATGGTCTACACGAGCGGTACGACGGGTTCGCCGAAGGGAGTTGTTACGACGCACTCGATGGTCCAAGCGCAGATCACGGCACTCGCTCAGGCCTGGGGCTGGCGTGCCGATGATCGCATCCTGCACGTGCTGCCGCTTCACCACGTGCACGGGATGATCGTCGCCATGGACACGGCGCTCTGGTCGGGCGCCTGCTGCGAGTTCTCCGCGCCGTTCGACGCCGACGTGGTGTGGGAGCGTTTGGCCTCGGGCGATATCACCGTGTTCATGGCCGTCCCGACGATCTATGGTCGGTTGATCCGTACCTGGGAGGGCGCCTCGGACGAGGCACGGGCCCGATGGTCGCGAGGGGTAGCGGGATTGCGCCTGATGACGTCGGGCTCGGCGTCGCTGCCCGTATCGACCATGGAACGCTGGCAGGAGATCACCGGACACCGCCTTCTCGAGCGCTACGGCATGACCGAGATCGGCATGGCGCTGTCGAATCCGCTCGACGGAGAGCGCCGTGAGGGCTCGGTGGGGCAGCCACTGCCCGGGGTCGAGGCCCGCATTGTGGACCGTGCTGGCATCGAGGTAGCGGAGGGTACGTCCGGTCAGATCGAAGTGCGCGGCCCGCAGGTATTCCGCGAGTACTGGCGGCGCCCGGAGGAGACCGCGACGGCGTTCCGCGAAGGTTGGTTCATGACCGGCGACGAGGGCTTGCTGGAGGACGGCTACCACCGGATTCTCGGGCGCCGCAGCGTCGACATCATCAAGACCGGTGGATACAAAGTCTCGGCGCTGGAGATCGAGGAGGCCCTGCGCCATCATCCAGCGATCGCCGACGTAGCCGTGGTCGGCGTAGCCGACGAGGAGTGGGGCGAGTGCGTGTGTGCAGCGATTGTCGTGGAGGGTAACGATGAGCCGCGCCCGGAGGTGCTTCGCGGCTGGTGCAAGGAGCGGCTCGCTCCATACAAGGTGCCGCGCCGCATACGGTATCTCGACCAGCTGCCGCGCAACTCGATGGGGAAGGTGACCAAGCCCGCGATACACGGGTACTTCCCGGCTGGGGTTTGATGTGAGCGCGATACTCGACTCCTTGCTGACTTACTGGCCGGTACACTTGTTGCTGGCGGTGTACACGGGTGTGCTCGCCTACCACGCCTGGCAGGGAAGTCGCGAGACGCACGGGCTGGCCGACTACTACGTCGGCGGGCGCTCGATGGGCGGGGTCACCCTGGGGCTGTCGTTCTTCGCTACCTACTCGAGCACCAATAGCTTCGTCGGCTTTGCCGGTCAGAGCTACGAGTGGGGAATCGCCTGGCTGTTGCTAGCGCCGCTGACCGTGATCATGTCGGCGCTGGCCTGGCGGTTTGTGGCGCCCCGGCTACGCGCGTTCACCGAGGAGCTCGAATCGTTGACGATCCCTGATTTCATCGGGTTTCGATTCGCTAGCACGCCAGCGCGGGTCGTAGCCGCGGTGATCGTCTTGTTCGCCAGCTTCTTCTACATGATCGCGGTGTTCAAAGGTATTGGAACCTTGGTGCAGGCGTTCCTCGAGATTCCTTACGAGGCGGCCATCGTCGTCGTGTTCGTGATCGTGGTGGCGTACACGATGATCGGCGGCTTTATCTCGGTGGTGAAGACCGACGCCGTGCAGGGTGTGGTCATGATCATCGCGGCAATGCTGCTGTTCGGCGGTACGGTGCGCGCTGCCGGCGGGGTGGGCGCGCTTGCCGAGGTCCGTACCTCGATGGAGACGGCGCATCTGTTCTCGTGGAATGCGCCGCTGCCGTTCGTATACGTCCTTGGCGTGCTCATGGCGGGTACCGCCAAGTTCGTCACGGAGCCGCGCCAGCTGTCGCGCTTCTACGCTCTGGAGAGCGTCGAGGCGGTGCGCGCCGGATTCTGGACCTCGACGCTGGCATTCGCGCTGGTCTACTCGTTGCTGGTGCCGCTTGGTCTCTACGCTCGGCTCATCTACCCGAGTGGGATCGACGACACCGACCAGGTTGTTCCGTTGCTGCTGACCGGCGGCGCTGTGTTCAGCCCAGGAGTCACTGCGTTCTTGCTGCTGGCGATGATCGCTGCAGCGATGTCGTCGCTCGATAGCGTGCTGCTGGTGATGGCGTCGACCGCCGAACGTGATATCGCGAGCGTGCTGGGGCAGACCGGCGCCGAGGGGACAGAGCTTCGCAAGACGCGGATGTGGGTGGCGGTTTTTGCCCTGGTTGCGGCGCTCATCGCGCTGCGTCCTCCTGGCGGAATCGTCGCCTTGACGATCCTGTCGGGCGCTGTGTTCGCCGCCTGTTTCGGGCCTGCTGTGTTGCTGGGGTTGTACTGGCGTCGCGGCACAGGCCGGGCCGTGTTGGCGTCGTTCGCCGCCGGCGCGGCCACGCTGCTGCTGTGGCCACGGCTGCCGATCGCGGCCACAGTGCATCAGGTCTTCCCTGCAGTCTTCCTTTCGACGCTCTTGTATTTCCTGATCGCGAAGCGCTCTGCGGTGGTGGAATCGGCGTCCCTCGACCGGTTGTTCGAACGAGCACGGGCCCGCTGACTTTGAACGCGGCGTCCTACCGTGTTACACGTATGTGTACCGACGCGGTGATTTGCAGCAACTTGATGGGCCGCGCGGGGCAGCAAGCAGAGACCATCTAAGTTGCCGCGCTCGCGGTATCTACCGCGAGCTTTTTTGGTTCAGACGGGATCGACTGGGAGGAACGTATCGAAGGCACGCACGACGCGGCCAAGGGCCGCGGCATGAAGAGAGCGGCGAGAGGACCGGCTCGCAGACCCGCTCGCCAACCGTCGTCCTGACGGTGGTACGGCCGGCTGGGCAACAGCCCGGAACCATGTGCGAACTCAGCCGCGCGTGAGACGCGGTACCTCTTTCGAAAGGACGTGTGTGATGTACGTATCCAACTGGCTCTCGACCTGGCGAACTCATCTTTTCGGCGCCGGCGCCGAGATCGACTACGACACCTTCGTGACCGGCCCTCGACAGCGCCACGAGGTGCCCTGCCGCGTCTGTGGCAGCCGCTGTGACGAGGCGCGCGCGATCATCGCGACTTCGCCCGAGGACGGACCACCGATGCTGATCGACCGCTTTGCGTGTCCGCACCGCGCCGCCGAGTGGCACCAACGAGCGCGCCGGCTCGTGGTCCAGATCGAGTCGACGCCCAGCTTGCCGAGTCGCCGGGCGCTATGGGCCGATCTCGACGCGATTCTGCGCCAACAGCACATGCCGCTGCGCGGCTGATAGAGGGCTGGCCGGGGTGCCGGGGCGCGGTCGACACCCCGGCACCAGCTGGCCTCAGGCGACGATCGAATCCGCCGATCGTGGCCACCGGTAAAAGCTCAGCGTGCCGTTCTCGAGCTCGGCTTCCACCACGTCGCCGCCGACGACCTGATCCGACGCCAGGAGGCGTGACACCGGGTCGACGATCAGACGCTCCATGGCGCGACGCAGCGGCCTGGCGCCGAGAGTCGGGTCTGTGCCCGCGCCGATGACGAAGGCTCGCGCTCCCGGACTCGTCTTGATCAGCAGCGGCACACCAGCCTGCTCGAGCGCCCGCTGGTTGATGTCGGCGAGGAACATGTCGAAGATACGGCCCAAGTGATCGCTTCGCAGTGGCCGGTACACGAGAACCTCGTCGAAGCGGTTGAGGAACTCGATCGGGAACACCCTGCGGGCCGCCTCGCTGGCAATGCCGCGCAGGACGTGCTCGCCCTTGTCCGTTGGCTCGACGGCGCGAAACCCGATCGGGACACGCTCCATCGCCTGACTCATCTCGCGGCTGCCGACGTTCGAAGTCATCAAGATGATCGCCCGTGTCAGATCTGTGGTCTTGTTGTTGCCGAGCGTCACCCGTCCTTCCTCGAGGATGCCAAGCAACGCGTTCCATAGCGTTGGGTGAGCCTTCTCGACCTCATCGAACAGGATGATCGAGTGCAGCCCGCCGCTGGCATCGTGCGCTCGCTCGATGAGCGCCGGCTGTTGGTCCCCGTGTTGTCCACCGGCTTGACGTAGCTGCCAGTGGGGTAGATCAACACGTTGCTGACTCAGCAGCGGCTCGATATCACCGCCAACGTATCCAGGTGGTGAGCCCAGCAGCTTGGCAACCTCGTGTCCGTGGGCGTACTCCTCGCAGTTGATGCGGTGCAGCGCCGAGGCGGAGCCGAAGAGGGCCTCGGCCAGCGCCAGCGCGGTTTCGGTTTTGCCCACGCCGGTCGGCCCCAGCAACATGCCGGTAAGCAGGGGTCGGCGGGGATCTCGTAGCCCCGACAGCACCCTCGACCACGAGCAGACCAACGCCTCGATGGCGTCTTCCTGTCCGATGACGCGGCGGCTCAGATGCTGCGCCAGCGGCTCGCTGTTCTCGAGGCGGCAGTCGGGACGCATCGGGGTACGCTCCCCGGCGATCCGCCGGAACGACCAAGAGCTGGATCGCGTGTCAGGCGAACGCCGGCCCCTCGAATCGGGTGGGGTCTTGGGGGCCTTGCGCGTAGCCGGCTGCTGGCGTGGGGTAGCGTCGGTCTTGACAGTGGCTGCCTTCTTCGTTGCCATTGCAGCACCTCCTGCCGCCCTGAGGCGGCCGCGAGGGGACCCCGCTATATCTTTAACTGTGCCGGAAGGTGCCAACCCGTTTCACGTCTACGTAGGGGCGCTGGCCGACGGGACGAGCGCCAGGAGCGCGCTGTGAGCCCTACCCTTTGGTCGGAATTTCGAGGAGCGAGCGTTTTGAAGACCACCGATCGGTCATCGCCTGCCACCCTGACAAGCAAGCAGCGCCGCTGTTTGCGGGGCCTCGCGCACGGCATGGCTGCAGTGGTCCAAGTCGGCAAGCAGGGCTTTACGCCGGCCGTAGGAGCGCAGCTGGATGCGGCGCTGAAGGATCACGAGCTCATCAAGGTACGACTCGATGCCGAGCGCTCGGCACGGCCGGCCATCGTCGCCGTGCTGCTGGAAGCTACCGGCGCCGAACACGTCGGCTCCATCGGCCACGTCGTGATCCTCTACCGGCGTCGAGACGATGCTGAGGGTCGCTCGATCGTGCTGCCGGCCTAGCGGACGCTGGGCGCGGGGCGCGGGTCGACGGGTACGGACAAGGCGTCGCTTCGGCAGTGCCGGAAGAAGAGGCCTGACTCAGCGATCAGCTGGCGATACCCCTCTTCCAACTCCGCCTCGTACTCTTCGGTTCCCGCGAACACGATTTCCCGGATCCCCGCTTGGATCGCCTCCTTGGCGCATCCGAAGCAGGGCCGGAGTGTCGTGTAGAGAGTTCCGCCTTCGGTCGCGTTTCCGTGCCGGGCAGCGAACAGGAAGGCGTTCTGTTCGGCGTGGACGCAGATGCAGGTGTCGTAGCCGACTCCCGGCGCCGCGTCGGATGCGCAGCGCGGACAACCTCCGTCCGAGCAGTTCCGTACCCCCATCGGGGAGCCGTTGTATCCGGTGCTGATGATCGATTTTCCGACCACGATGAGCGCTCCCACGCTGCGGCGCACGCAATTGGATCGAGCTGCCACGGCGTGAGCGATTCCCATGTAGTAATCGTCCCAGCCTGGCCGCTTGAGTTCGTCGCGCATCCGCAAGCTCCCGTTGGCCGTTACCTTACGTCGGTGCGCCGCGCCTGTCATGCAATCCGTCGTTGCGACGCGCAAGCTCGCGGTTGCGACATCACCGGGAAAGATAGGCGCGGGCCGCGGCGACCTCGTTGCGATCGATCTCGCCGTCTCCCCAGTAGCGCAGATAACGTCGGAAGTAGCTCTCCGCCTGTGCCCTCTCCTGGCGATCCGCGTGATATGTGCCGAGGTGATTTAGTGCTCGGAGCCACACGATCGGGTTACCGACTCGCGGCATCGATGCATCCTCAACCGCTCCGAACTCCCGCGCCGCTTCCTCCTTGCGTCCAGCGAGCCACAACGACTCGGCAAGAATGAATCGCATCGAGAGCCCCTCGTCGCTGAGGTCGGCCGTCGGCATCAGCTCCAACGCGGTTTGCAGGTTGGGAACCGCCGTCTCCAGATCGCCAGACGCCCAGCCGAGGATCCCGTCAATCTGAACATCTGAGCGGCGCTGCCGAGCCGCGGTCAGCGGCATTTCGGCGAGCGATTCGCGGAACGCGTCTGCAGTCTGGCGTGCGCCAGGCGCGTCACCTGCCAGCGAGCGCCCGACCATCTCGCTCAATGCCACCAGCTGTGGGTTCGCCGGCTCGGGCGCTGCCTGACGCAGCTCTGTGGTGAGCTCGAGCGTTCGCTCTCCGTCCTCCAGGAGCCGCGCCAGCTCGATCTGTTTCTCGAGCACACGCTGTTGCTCCATGCTGCCGGGCGGGAACAGCGCCGAGGCTTCGTTGGGATGGCTCAAGTGCGGCAACGGTGGTCGCCTCGCGCTCGAAGCGCGCCAGTCCCTCGGGCAAGAGCTTCAGCGCCACCTGGCGGTTGAGCTTGGTGTCGCGGGCGACGAACACCTCGCCCATGCCGCCACTGCCGAGCTTGCGCACGACCTCATAGTGCGCCAATCGTGTTCCGATCATCGCGAACCCTCCGTAGTCGCTTCGATCAAGACTACCTCGTGATCGGGACCGGCTCGTCAACCAGCGCAATGACCCGCAGAGGACTGCCGCTGCCGTCAACCAGCTTCAACGGTGCGGCAACCACCACAGAGCCTGTGGCCGGTAGCTTGTCGAGATTGCAGAGGCTGGCGAGGCCCAACTTGCCGGCGCCGTGCATGAGGGTGTGGGCGGGAAACATCGGGTCAAAGCTTCCGGCCTGACCAGCGTCGGTGCCGACCGTCTCGACGCCGATGCCGAGGATGTCTCTATCGGCCAGGATCCGGATCGTGTCGGTATGGAATCCGGGACTGTGTGGCCCATCCTCATGGATGTTGAGGAACGCTTCGGCTCCGCTTCGATCGCTCCAACCGCTGTTCAGCAGCACCCACCCGCCGGCCGCCAGCGGCGAGTGTTCGCTCTCCCAAGCCTGCAGCGCCTCAGGGGTGAGGAGGTAGTCGGGATCGTCGGCTACCTCGGCGGTCACATCGATGACGCTAGCCGGGCCGACGAAGCGAGTCGGAGGAATCGTATCGGTCGTGTTGTCGGGTAGGTCCTTGCCACTTATCCAGTGGGCGGGGGCGTCGAAGTGCGTGCCCGTGTGCTCACCGAAGCTCAGAGCATTCCAATACCAGGCAGGTCCGTCATCGTCGAATCGTGAGATCTGCTCGATTGTGACGCCGGGCGAGAGCGCGAACGGTGGTGGTAGGGCAATCACCGGCGTATCCGGTCCGAGGGGCTGCGTGAGGTCGACAATGCGTACTTCGCCGTCCCGTATCGCGCCGGCGAGCCGGTTGAGAAGGCCGCTCATGAGCTCTCCTGCAAGTAGCGGGCAAACTGGAAGCGGTTCTCCAGAAGCCCTAGATCGGTGACGAAGGCCTTCGGCCCGTCGTCGGCTACCTTGGCGACAATCGTGGTCAGCTCGCGAGACTCGCGAGCCGCGTCGAACGCTGCGAGCAGCGCGTCGATATCGTCGACGGTGCTGGTACGCGGAATTCCCGCGCCGGCGGCGATCGTCGCCAGGTCGGACCCTGTTGCGGTGGCGGTAGGAAAGCCACCGACCGACAACAGGCTCTCGTTGTCGAATACCAGATGCACGAGATTGCCAGGTCGATAGCGCCCCATCGTGGTCAGTCCGCCGAGGTTCATCAGCGCCGACCCGTCGCCGTCGACAACCACGACCCGCCGCTGCGGCAACGCCAGCGCCACTCCCAGTCCCATCGATGAGGCCAACCCCATGGCGTGTTGCAAGTAGAAGTGGTTGGGTCGGTGTCCGAGCGACTGCAACTCGACCGCCACGGCCCCCATGATGGTCACCACCACACAATCGGCGAGCCGTTCGTACAACGCCTCGAGCGCATCGATCCGCAACATACGGTGCCCCACCCTCACTCCTCCCACATCAGGTCGCGGCCGAGCAACACGGCTACCGGTCGCAACGACGAGTACGCCAGCGTCATCGCCTGCTCGATGTGATGGTGCACATCGTCAGGCGAGTCCAGGCGGAGATGGCGAATGCGCAAGGCGTCGAGGACGTGCACCGTCTGGCCACCACCTTCCGTCTGCCAGGGATCGCGCTCGCCGAACGAGCCACGGTCGCTAATCAGCATCAACAGCGGAATGCGATAGAGCTGTGCACCAGAAACGATGCCGTTGATCGAGGCAAGGAACCCATGGTTCTGCATGAGCATCGCCGATCGCGCGCCGGCGAGGTGGGCCCCCATCGAAACGCCGACGCCCTCCTCTTCCTTGGCGAGGCGCACGAGTGTGGTGTCCGTATCCTGCTCTGCGAGCTGAATAAGGTGGACAAGCCAGGTCTCCGGAAGCGCCGACATGATCGTGACGCCGCACGACTTCAGCGCCTGATAGACGACGAGTGAGTTGTCTAGCGAAACTGGCATGGCGTTTCCCGTAATCGGGTGCTGCGCGCCTATTGCAGCGTGAGCAGGTACTTGATCGCGAATGTGCCGAGCCAGTGCGACCCGTAGTAGTTGGCCTCGAACATTGCGGCGGTGCCGTAGGCAGCTTGCTGCGCCGCGGTTGATCGATATGCCTCGAAGCTCGGATGCTCCTCACCCAGGGTAGCCGCCAGGCGATTGAGTGCCTCGGCGCGGGTGAAAGCAAGGCCGATCAGGTGCGACTTGGCCCCCATGAGGCCGCCATCCTCGGTGACGCTCTCGCTCAGCTGGACTTGTTGAGCGAGAGCGCGAAAGCCCTGGCTGTCTGCGGCTGGCAGAAAGCGGTCGTGCCAGCTCGTGAAGCTCGGGCGATCGAGAACCCGTGCCATCAGCATTGCCTCTTCCAAACATGGTGATAGGAAATCGGAGGCCGATGGCTCATAGCCCAGCGGGCAATCGACGTCGGCTCCGTAGAACGCCTCGGCTGTCGAGGTCACCAGCTGTCGTAGCTCGGCATTGCCGGTGCTCTCGGCGTAGTCGAGGATCAGATCCATCGCGAACGCGGTGTTGGCGTGGGTGCCGACACGAACCGCGTAGTCGAGGCTCCCGAGATAGAAGGGCAAGCGATCAACGAAAAGCTGCGCGAGCGGCGCTGCGTTGTCGGCCCAAGTAGCAGCCCCCGGGTACGTCGAATCGCTCAGCGCGGCGTGCAGCGCAAGCAGCCAGACCCAACCGTAGGGGCGCTCGAAGGAGCGGTTCTCGCTGAAGAACGCGAGCTCGCCGGCAAGCGGCTGCGCGCCGAGGTGGTCGTCGAGCTTCTCGGCGATTAGCGGAGCGATGCGCGATTCGGGGAAACGGTCGAGGATCTCGACTAGCGCCCATGTCGAATTGACGGCTGAGTGCCAGTCGAAGCAACCGTAGAAGGCACGGGTTGTCTCGTAGTCAGGGCGCAGCAGCGCGGTACGCTCGTAAAGATATGCTCTCCCGCTGGGTGCTGTGTGGGGGCGATCCAGACATGCGAGTGGCATTGCTGCCAGCGCCAGCGCGGTGTTGTGGTCGAGCTTCGACTCATCCGGCCGCGCAACGACCGGAGCGGGGCGATCAGCGGGCGCCACCGCGTCGACGTCGGGCTGGCACCCAGCGACGGCGACTAGCGCCATGATGGCTGCGTGAAGCGGACGATGGCAACGGAACGAGGGCATGGTCACCGGTCTCTCAAATGGCAAATTGCCGCAGATCGCACACGGCCTGGTGGTTGTCGGGACTCCAGGCCGATCGGCAGGTGGCTGTTTACCGCGCCGAGCGGCTCTGCGCCAGTGGGGAGCCATGACCGGCCCGGGGTCGCATGTAAGATTTCACCATGATCGCGTTGTCTCGGGTTCTTGGCCAACATCGCTGGCGGCCGTTGGCGGACCGTCACGGGTGCTGGCGGTGGCTCGCTGCTGCTGCGCTGGCCATGGCGTGCGGATGCGCTGCCGCTGAGACACCGGATCCAGCGAGTGACGAATTCGAGGTTACCTACCCGCCGCTGCCGCGAGGATTTCACCGTGGCATGAACATCGAGCCGATCGGCGGCTACGGCGCTCCCATTGATCTCGGGGCTTTGCCCGCAAGCCTCGACGCGTTGGGCGAGCTCGGCGTCGACCACGTGGCGCTCATTCCGAGCTTCTTCCAACCGCGTCTCGGTGTTGCCGAGATCGTTTGGCGAGATTCGCGAGCCCGGGTCGAGGCCGATACACGGTCGGCGATTCGCATGGCGCACGAACGCGGGCTGGCGGTGCTGCTCAAGCCTCACCTTTGGCTCGACGAGCGCTCGGACGGAGCGTGGCGCGGCGACATCGATCCCGACGGAGAATCGTGGCCGCGATGGGAGCGCGCCTATCGCGACGCAGTTTTGGGCTTTGCTCGGCTCGGTGCACAGGAACGGGTCGCGGGGATCTCGATGGGTTCGGAGCTCACGCGTGTGGCTCTTGCGCATCCCGAGTTCTGGCGCCAGCTGGCGTCTGAGATCCGCCAGGTGTTCTCCGGCGAGATCACCTATGCGGCGAATTGGGACAGCGAGTTCGAGCAAATTGAATGGTGGGACGCGGTCGACCATATCGGGGTGGACGCGTTCTGGCCCCTCACGGGTGATCGGCAAGAGGTGCTCGACGGCGACCGATGCCTCGAGCGCTTGGACCGGGTCCGCAATGCCATGGCAGCGGTGGCGGCACGCTATGAACGCCCCGTGGTGCTTACCGAGGTCGGCTACAAGTCGGCCTCCGGTGCTGCGTATCGTCCTTGGGAGTGGCACGACGACCAGGTCGCTGATGTCACGGTTCAGGCGACTGCCTATGCTTGTCTGGCCGAGTCGTTTGGCACGGTGGCTGGCGACGCCCTCCGCGCGCCCGCCGGCGGGGACGCCGGCTGGCTCATCGGAATGTACTTCTGGATTTGGCACACCGATCTTGGTTGGGGGGGGCCAGGCAACAGCGACTTTACGCCCTACGGCAAACCGGCTCAGGAGATCCTGCGAGCTTGGTTCCGCACGCGATAGTGACCTCCGACGCTCCCTGTCGTTGATCAGCGGGCCGTTGGGTGCCTGGGGGCGAGGCGGCTCTCGGCCTCGGCCACAAGATTCTCGAGGCCGCTGCGCCGGGTCGCGCTGACGGCAACAGCGTCGTGTCTGGCGACCAATCCAGCCATCTCGTCGTCGGCCACGAGGTCGGCCTTGTTCAGCACCTTCAGAACGGGCATCCGCTGCGCGTCCAGCTTGTCTAACAGGTTGTTGACGGCGTCGATCTTGTCGTCGATTCGTGCATCGGAGGCGTCGATGACGTGCAGCAGCAGATCGGCATCGACGAGCTCCTCCAACGTGGCGCGGAATGCCGCGACGAGGTCAGCCGGTAGCTCCGCGATAAAGCCGACAGTATCGGTAATGATCACCTCGCCCTCGCGCGGAAAGCGCAGCCGACGACTGGTGGGATCGAGTGTCATGAACAGCCGGTCTTCGGTCTCGATGTCCGACGAGGTGAGCGCGTTGAGCAAGGTGCTCTTGCCAGCGTTCGTGTAGCCGACGATCGACAGCACGGGTAGGCCCTGCTGGCGCCGTCGTCGCCGTCGCACATCGCGCTGCTTGGACAGCTGCTCGACTTGCTTCTCGAGGCGCCGAATGCGGTCGCGGATGCGACGTCGGCCGATCTCCAGCACGGTCTCGCCCGGGCCGCGTCCGCCGATGCCGCCGGTGAGGCGCGATAGGCCGGCGTCCTGATCGGTCAACCGTGGCAGAGAATAGCGGAGCTGCGCGAGCTCCACCTGAAGCTTGCCATCTCGACTGCGGGCTCGTTGGGCGAAAATATCGAGGATTAGCTGGGTACGATCGATTGCCTTCATCCCGGTGGCGTCTTCGAACGCCCGAGCCTGGGCGGGCTTGAGATCAATATCGAAGATAGCCACGTCGGCGTTGCGACGCATTGCCTCGAGGATCAGCTCGTGTAGCTTGCCTCGCCCGACGATCGTTTTCGGATGGATGCGGCGTTTCTGCCGCATCGTGCCTGCAATGACGACACCAGACGAGCGCACGAGCTCCAGCGTCTCCTCGAAATGCTCGTCCTGGGGTCGAGAACCGATCACTAGAGCACGCTCGGCATCCTTGGGCCCGCGTGCGCGGCCGACGACGCGGGCGAACTCCTCCTCGAGCGCGGTTATGGTGGCGGCGAAGTCGAGATCGAGCGATTGGACGTTGCGGGCGTGTTGGTGAACGAACGGATCGCCGAGTGGCTCGCCATCGCCGGGAGCCGCAAGCGCAGCCGGATCGAGATAGGCGGCCTCGACACGGCCCGGCAGGCCATCGGCCTGGGCCTCGATCATCGCCACCATGTCCAGCTGGAGCAGCGCCAGATCGTTCAGGTCATCGTCGCTAAGTGCCTCTCCTCGCAGGTGCGTATGGACCAACCGCAGGCCGCGGAAGCGTCCGGTACCACCTCGCAGGCGGCCGATATCGGGGAGCATGAGCTTGTGGGCGTCGCCCACGATGACGTGCCGTACGGCTCCGTTCCGGGCCAGCAGCACGCCGATCTGGCGGCCGAGCTCGCGAGACAATTCGGCGAGGTGTCGAGCAAGCTCCCCCGAAACGACCTTCTCGGGTGGCACGCGACGCCGGAACGTGCGCTCCAAGCCTCGCTTCTGCGACGCCTGCAAGCCTTGCAGCATGCCGGTTACGGGCTGTCTGGATATGAGAAGAACCTCCGGATGCGGCGTTACCCACCCAGCCAGTTGCGCATCAAGTTCGCCACCATGAATCCAGTGTAGTTTCCGACCGCGTACCCCAAAAGGCCGATGGCAACGCCGGGGAGCAGTCGGTCCGTGTAACCACGAGCCGACGCCAGCGCAACCGCGGACGCGGGGCCTCCGACGTTGGCCTGCGACGCCACTGCCAATGTCGAGGCATCGATGCCCACCAGCCGCCCGATCCCGAAGATGCCAATGCCATGTACGACCACCGTGGTGGCGGCGAACCAAAAGACGGCTGGCCCGACGCGAAATATGTTCGCCAGCACGGATTGAGCGCCGTTGGAGGCGAGGAACAAGAGCAGAACATAGTTGCCGAGCAAGGCCCCTCCGGCCAGTCCCTTTATCTCGGGAACCTGCGCGAGCAACAGAGCGATCGTGGTCAACCAGAGAATCTCGGGCAGCGCCGGTACCAGGGCGGCGAGCCGCCCGGCGAGCCATACGGCGCCCACGGCCAGCATCACCAGCGCCGCTAGCTCGGTGATGGCGATCGGCCGAACGCTGCTGTTGAGTGCCCGCGCCACACCCGAAGGCTCCTCTCGAAGTGTGTCCACCGTCCCGGCTCGGGTCGGGCTACCGGGTGAGAGCAATAACGGTGCGATGAGGCACGCCGCCATCCACAACGCGGTGAGCGCCACGTCGGCGGCGACCGCTGCCGAGAAGAGGTCGCTGCTGGTATCGAAGGCACGTCCCAGCGCCGCGAAGTTCATGCCGCCGCCGGTGTAGGTGCCGGTAAACTGACCGGCCAGCTTCCAGCTCTCGGCTCCGACGCTGCCGCTCCACAGGAGCGCGCCGGTGATGGCCCCAGCCGCGGTGGAGGCTGCACCGATCCCGAAGGCGGCCAGCATGCTCATGCCGGCATTTGCCAGCGATCGCAGATTGACGTTGATCAGGATGAGCGCGACAGAGAGGCTGACGCCTCGACTACTCAGCCATTGATAGGTGGGTGAGGTCCCTGGCAGGACGCCCGAGTTGGACAGCGCCATGCCGATCAAGATCCCCACCAGGGCGGCGCCTAAGGCCCGGAAGGGGGCGAATCTCTGCTCCAGCCAGAGCGCCAGGCACACCACCGCGGCGAGCACCAGGAGCACAGCCGCCGGGTCTCGAATCAAATCCCTAGCGCGCCATCGCCCTCTAGCGGGCTCTCCGGCCAACTACGAACGCACAAAGGGCGTCCCCCAACGCGACTGCGAGAAGGACGCCCCCTATCAGCTCGTATCCGCCCCTTAGCAGCAGGGCGACACCGGTCACGAAGAACGCCATCGCCGAAGCAATCAGCGCTATGACCACGAACAACCCGGATCTAGTGTCCCCACCAGCGGACGGATCTGATTCGGTCACCCGATGGTCTCTTCGCTCAGCCCAGCGATAGTCCTCAGATGGCGACGCGATCCTTCAGGCCTTTCGCCGCCTTGAACGCTGCCACCGTGGTGGCGTTGATATGAATCGTCGCTCCGGTGGCCGGGTTGCGGCCGAGACGCGCCTTGCGATTGCGGGTCTCGAAGTTGCCGAAGCCGGCGATCGAAACCTTCCGACGGGCATCGAGCTCGACGGCGATGATGCCCTGTCCCGGCTTGGTCGAGAAGATGCAGTCGATGATCTCCTCGGCCTTGGCCTTGGAAAGGTCGCACCTGCTGGCCAGCTTTGCGGCCATATCAGCCTTGGTCATTTTCCCCCCCACAGGAAATAATTGGTGTCTGACAGCTTCCAGGCTGGACCCTGAAGCCCCAATTGTCGAGCCCGACGCGAGGGTTTTTTCGTTATGGCCCAGGGGATTTCGGCGACCGGGCGAGGCCGGCAACGGGCTCTCGAAGCTCCCGTGGCCGAGCCTGGCTGTGACTCCGATCCAACTGATTGGAGCAAGTGGTGCCAAAATGTTGAAATTTCAGCGTGATGTTGAATTTTCAACATCACGCTGCTAGGTTCACCGACGTCTACACCGGTAACGGGAGTCGAGAGGTGGTGAAGAAGAAGCCAGGAACGCTCAGTGGTCGCGAGCGCGAGGTCATGGACATCCTGCACCGGAGGGGTGATTCAACGGCGGCGGAGGTTCGCATCGCCATGACGACGCCGCCGACCGACCCGGCGGTGCGTTCGATCCTGAGGATCCTGGTGGAGAAAGGCCAGGTCGGCTTCGAGCAACAGGGCCCGCGCTACGTCTACTCGCCTACGGTGGCGCGTGAGACGGCGCGCCGGTCGGCGCTCGACCACGTTCTGCAGACCTTCTTCGACGGATCTACCGAAGGCGCGTTGGCGGCGCTACTGGAGATTCGCAGCGACAGGCTTACCGACGCGGAGCGACGTAGCCTCAAGCGCCTGATCGATCGCGCGGCGCGCGAGGGACGCTGAGGAGACAGATAGCCGAGTTCGATGCCGATTCACGCATCATCGCCATCGAGACGCTCGATGTCGAGCGTCGGGTCGAGGAGATTGAGGCTGGCCTCGGGCCCAAGCTGGCGGCGCTGCGGCAGCTCGTGCGGTAGAGGGCCGCCGCGAGCCTCGATCAGCGCGGTGGTGGTGGCGGCCCGCCGGGCGGCCCTCGGCGCGGTGGTCGCCGGGCGAAGTCTTCCAGTCGCCGGCGCTGGTCGTCGTCCAAGTGCTCGCTGAGCGAGGCAATCATCGCGTAGAGCGCGGCGCGCAGCTGCTGGCGAGATTCGCGGTCGATGTCGTGGTTGCGCTCGGCGGTCGCCTCGAGGATCGGACGGATCGCTTGGCGCTGCTGTTCGTCTCGGGGGTCGATGATCCGCTCCATGTGGCGCACGAAGCCCCGTCGGTCCCCGAGACCCTGGATCGTCCCGAAGCGAAATTGCTGGACGGCTCCGCCAAGAAACACACCGAGCACCACGCCGATCGCCAACGTGGAGCCAAGCAGCAGGGAAGAGCGGGTCCTCGGACTCACAGCGAATCGCTCGCACCGATGTCGGGTAGCTTGTCGTCCAGACCGTATGCCGACTCGATCGAGACAGGTTCTGCTGGTCTCCCCGCCGCGCCCGATCGACCAAGCTCCGGTCATCTTGCTCCGCACCTGGGAGCGAATCGGGCGAACCAGGGGTCTCCATGACCGTCGCATACTAGACAGTCCAGTCAACGGTCTCATTCCCCCGGCCGTCGCGGGGATCGGCGTTTCCCTTCTGGTCCCTGATATTGGGCGCGCTGTCGCGGCTGCCGGCCGGAGTCGGGCGCGGCAGGGTCGGTCCACGGATCCGTGAGCGGCTAGACTTCCCTGGCCGGCTCTCAGAGCCGGATCAGCCCGGCGGCAATGCGCGTAGCCGGGGCCTCCGGGGACACGATGGGTCGGACGCTCTCACGAACGGTAGCCGCAGTGTCTGCAACGTTGTGGATGGCCGCTGTCGGGTGCAGCCAGGACGACACCAGCGCTCCCACCTTGCCGCCTACGCTGGTCTTGATCTCCATGGACGGCTTCCGCGCCGATTACCTCGGGCGGGTCGAGACACCGAACCTGGATCGCCTGGCAGCCGCCGGGGTGTGCGCCGAGGGCCTCATCCCGCCCTTCCCGAGCAAGACCTTTCCAGGTCACTATACGTTGGTGACCGGGCTGTATCCGGGTCACCATGGCATCATCTCCAACAATATGCGCGACCCGGGATGGCCCGAGGAGTTCGGGCTCAGTCGGCGCAGCGAGATAGCCAAGGGTCGCTGGTGGGGCGGCGAACCGATCTGGGTGGCGGCAGAGCGCCAAGGACTCCGGTCCGCCACCTATTTCTGGCCGGGATCCGAGGCGGCCATACAAGGCGTATCGCCGACCTACTGGAGTGAGTATGACGGCAGCGTTCCGTTCGAGGCTCGCGTCGACCAGGCCCTGGGCTGGATTGACCTTCCGGCCCGCCAACGGCCGTCGCTCATTGCGTTGTACTTGGAAGAGCCTAACGAGAGCGGCCATCGCTTCGGTCCACTGGCCGACGAGACGATGGCGGCGGTCCGTCGCGTCGACACAATCGTCGGACGGCTGCTCGAAGGGCTCGACGAACGGCGCTTATTGGAGTCGACCAATATTGTCCTGGTTGCCGACCATGGGATGGCACAGATGGACGCGGAGCGGGTGATTCTGGTGGATGACCTCGTCGATCTGGAGCCCGACGAGGTTTTCGAGCAGGGCGCGTTGCTGCAGGTGTTTCCGAGACCGGGTCGAGAGGATCTGATCTTCGATGCGCTGGCCGGAGTCCATCCGAACCTGCACGTTTATCGTCGCCATGAGGCTCCCGCGCGGCTGCATCTATACGACCATCCACGGATGTCACCCATACTGGCGATGCCGGATGTGGGTTGGGAGGTCCTCACGCGGGCGCGACGCGAGGCCTGGGGCGACGGCATGATCGCCGGCGATCACGGTCAGGACCCGACGCACCCGGAGATGCACGCTATCTTCGTCGCTGCCGGGCCGTCGTTCGCCAGCGGTGTCATCACCCCCGCGATCGAGGCGGTCGATGTTTACGATCTGCTTGGCGCCGCGCTCGGAATCGAGGTGCCCGGCAACGACGGGAACCCGGATCGCACCGCCGGTATCCTGCGCTAGCCGGTCACCGGCGACCTCACCCGTTGGCCAACGCGCCGACCGCGTCAACGAGCGCTCGAACACGCTGCGGATCGACTGCCTCGGAGACTTTGCCCGCTTGCTTTGTGGAGGTGCCGACGATGAAGCCGCTGGCCGCCGCCAACTCGGCGACGCTCGACGGAGTCACGCCGGAGCCCACGAGCACCGGTGCACCGGCCGCCGCCTCACGCGCGCGTTGCAATTCCTTCGCGGCGATCGGCTTGCCTGTACCGGCGCCCGATACGATCACGGCGTCGGCGCCCCCTCGCACGATGGCGTCCTCGACCTCTTGGTCCGGATCGTAGGCTGCCAGGGGCGCCGAATGCTTGACGTTGACGTCGGCGAAGATGCGCGTCTGACGAGCGCCGAGTTGGACACGGTCGCGCGCCAGTAGATGGGCGCGACCCTCAAGGATGCCTTGATCCGTCATGCGTGCACCGACCAGCACGTTCACCCGGATGAAATCGGCGCCTGCGGCGTGGGCTACAGCCAGCGCCGCGCGCCCGTCGTTGCGCAACACGTTCACCCCCAGCGGTAGATCGACGCGCTGTCGCAGCGCGCTGGCGATTGCCGTCATGTGAGCGACCGTGTGCGCCGGCACGCGATTCGGATAGAAGGGGGCGTCGAAGTAGTTCTCTACCAGCAAGGCGCTGGCCCCGCCGATCTGAAGGGCCTCCGCGTCGCGCAAAGCTGCCGTTCGGATCGCCTCGACGCTACCACCGTAGGTAGGTGCGCCCGGGAGGGCACGCAGGTGGACCATGCCGATGACCGGTCGCACGGCGCCGCCGAGCTTCAGGGAGACCCGACGAGCCGGCTCATCGGTGTCCATTAGAGTCCCTTCTCCGATGGCTGAATCTATGCGCTGACCTGCTCTTCGCGCTTCTTTCGCGCCGCGTCGAGCTTGCGCAGATAGCGGATCATGCGATCGAGGCGCGCTCGTGCCTTGTCTCGCGACATCATCTCGAGAACCTCGAAGATGCCCGGCGACGCCTTCTTACCGGTGAGAGCGATGCGGACCACGTGGATCAGATCACTGGCCTCGCGGTCCATGCCCTCTGCGACCTCACGAAGGGTCTTCTCGAGCTCCTCCTGCTCCCAGGGGTCGACCTGGAGCAGAGTCTCACGAAACGCCTCGACGAGGCCGAGCACATCCTTGCCCTGAACGTGTTCCTTGATGCCATCAGGGTGATAGGCGAAAGCTTCAGTCAGGAAGGGGGCGATGTTGTCGGCGAGCTCGTTCGTTGTGCGCGCTCTCGACTGCCACAGCTCGATCAGCGCGAAGAAGTAGTCGCGCCGCTCCATATCGAGCTCTTCCTCCCAGCAACCACGAACGCGTAGCGCGTCACGCACGGCTTCGCGCAGCTCGCCGGCAGGAACCTTGGAGATGTACTCGCCGTTGAGCCACGACAGCTTCTCGAGGTCGAACTTCGGGTTCGACTTGTTGACACCTTCGAGGGTGAACTCGCTGATGAGCTCGGCAACGGTAAAGACTTCGCGGTCGTCGCCGGCGTTCCAGCCGAGCAGAGACAGGTAGTTGACGACGGCGCCCGGGAGGTAGCCTTTGTCGTGGAAGTAGGTGACCGAGGTAGCTCCGTGGCGCTTCGACAGACGCTTACCGTCCTGCCCGAGGATGAGCGGCAGGTGGCCGAACTCCGGTAGCTTGGCGTCGAGCGCTTGGTACACGAGCACCTGTTTCGGGGTGTTGGAAAGATGGTCGGCACCGCGGATTACGTGGGTGATCCCCATCTCGATGTCGTCGACGACGTTGGAGAGGTGATACGTGGGCTTCTCATCAGAGCGCAGCAGCACGAAGTCCTCGATAGTCGAGCACTCGAAGGTCACCTCGCCCTGTACCAGATCGTTGACGGTGATCGATCCGTCGTCTGGAACCTTGAAGCGAACGGTATGCGGCTCCTCGGCCTCGATCCGCTTACGCACCTCATCGGTGTCCAGATCGCGGTCCGCTCCCCGGTAGACCCAGTTCTCACCCTCGTCGTCGAGGACTTCCTGACGCTGTTCGTCGAGCTCTTCCTGGCTGGCGAAGCAATAGTAGGCGTGGCCCGAGTTCATCAGCAGCGATACGTAGTCTCGATATAGGTCGAGGCGCTCGCTCTGACTTATCGGACCCTCGTCCCAATCGAGCCCCAACCAGCTCAGGGAGCCGAGAATCGACTCCAGGAACTCATCCTGCGAGCGCTGCTCGTCGGTGTCCTCGAGACGCAGAATGGATTTTCCGTCGTGGTGGCGAGCAAACAGCCAGTTGTAGAGTGCCGTGCGGGCGCCGCCGACGTGCAGCTCACCGGTAGGGCTGGGCGCGAAGCGAACACGGACCTCGGACTTGTCGGACATTCGTCACCTCTTTACGGAAGACGCAGAGTTTCGTGGAAAGGCTCAGAGTTCGATGCGCGGACGCACAGAGCGACGGATGCACAAGGGGCGTCTCGCGGAAGGAAGATCAACCTCGCGGGTGGCTCGGCGGGGCGAATCGACTCCTGATTGATGAACGGCCCCAGCCGGCCTCGACGGGGGAATGGTAGCCGGTCGTCGACCGTGTCGCCAGCCTGCTAGCGCAGTGTCAGCTACGCGGCCGCACGAAGCCGCATACCTGGCACTCGAGCGCTGTGCGCTGCGATGCGATCAAGATGACTCCCAGCAACGCCAACCCCAGGCCGGGTAGCAGCGACACTCCCATCAGCCAACCCACGAACCCGGCCCAGAATGCCAGCGTGATGAGCAGCACACCGCCGAACGGGCTGAACCGGTGACGCCTGCTTAGCGTCCACGAACCCGGCGCATCGCACGACTGACAGACGTCGTCTGCCGCCCCGGCGGTACGCGTTGCGGCGGCAACGGGATCGGCAAACCCGACCAGGGTCGGGCCCTCGTGTGGATCAAGGTCGCTGGCGCTCACGGCTTGGATTGTACGTGACCTCGAGGGCCTTTGGGGAAAGGCGGAGGGGGTGGGATTCGAACCCACGGCACGGAATGAACCGTGCAACGGCTTAGCAGGCCGCCCTATTCGTCCGCTCTAGCACCCCTCCGACGGAATCTGATCTCATTGCGCGGGCGACTGAGGCGGAGGCAGAAGGATTCGAACCTTCGGACCGCCTTTGAAAGCGGTCAACGGTTTTCAAGACCGCCGCATTCAGCCGGACTCTGCCATGCCTCCGGATGAGCGGTAGGTTACCAAGCCCGAGCGACTGAGGTAGCCCCGGTCCCTAACCGCCCGGGCGATCGATCGGCTCGAGACGCTCGATGCCGGCGAGGTATGGACGTAGAGCCTCGGGCACGCTCACCCGGCCGTCGACTTGCTGGTGGTTCTCCAGAAGTGCCACGAGTGCCCGGCCCACCGCAACTCCAGAGCCATTCAGGGTGTGGACCAGCCGGGTCTTTCCCTCTCCCGCGGCGCGGTAGCGAATGTCGGCCCGGCGTGCCTGGAAGTCCGTGCAGTTGCTGCACGAGGAGATCTCACGGTAGCGGTTCTGTGAGGGTAGCCAGACCTCCAGGTCGTGGGTCTTGGCGGCGGCGAACCCCATGTCGCCCGTCGACAGTGTGATCCGACGATAGGGTAGCTCCAGTCCTTGGAGGATGCGCTCGGCGTCGGCAGTGAGCGCTTCCAGTGCCTCGAAGGACGAGTCCGGGTCGGTTATCCAGACGAGCTCGACCTTGTTGAACTGATGCATGCGTATGAGACCCCGAGTGTCGCGACCATAGGAGCCGGCTTCGCGGCGGAAGCACGAGGTATGGGCGCAATACTTCACCGGAAGATCTGCCGCTGCCAGGATCTCGGCGCTATGGAGGTTCACCAGCGGTACTTCTGAGGTCGGTATCAAGTAGAGATCGTCGCCGCTCACGAAGAACGCCTCGTCGGCGAACTTCGGCAACTGGCCGCTCCCCAGCATGGCCTGAGGGGTTACCAACAGCGGCGTGAGCACCTCCAGATAGCCGTTGCCGGTATGGATATCCAGCATGTAGGCAGCGAGTGCCCGCTCGAGCCTCGCGCCGTCGCCGAACTGCGTCGAGAAGCGGGCTCCTGAGACCTTCGCCGCGCGCGCCAAGTCGAGGATGCCAAGGGTCTCACCGATCTCGACGTGATCGCGAGGCTCGAAATCGAACTCAGCGGGCTCGCCCCAGGTGTGCTCCGTGCGGTTGGCCGCCTCGTCCTTGCCAACCGGCACGCTTTCATGGGGCAGATTGGGCAGCCGGAGCATGTCGTCGCGAATGGCGGCCTCGATGCTCTTGAGCTCGCCTTCGAGCTCCTTGATCCGATCGCCGACGCCGCGCATATGCGCCATGATCTCGCTAGCGTCCGTACCGCTGCGCTTGAGCTCGCCGATCCGCTTGCTGGTCTCGTTGCGTTGGGCCTGCAACCCCTCGACCTCGCCGATGAGCGCACGACGCTGTTCGTCGCGGGTCATCAGCCCGTCGATGTCGACCTCCGAGTGACGCTCGGAGAGTGCCTTGCGGATCTCGTCGGGGTGCTGGCGGATGAGGCTGAAGTCGAGCATTCGGGGACCCCGGTAGCGAAGCGCAGACGGACCCCCAGAGGATACCCGGGTCGCCGATGACGCACGAGCGCGCGTGGTAGCTTCGGGCCTCTGGAGTCGTCGACAGCACAGGATCACCATGAGCTTCCGCACGACGGTCATTCCCGTTGCCGGCCTCGGCACGCGTTTCCTGCCGGCCACCAAAGCGACTCCCAAGGAAATGCTCCCGGTGTTCGATCGGCCTCTGCTGCAATATGCCGTGGAGGAGTCGGTGGCCGCTGGCGGCAGTCGCATCGTCTTGGTTACTGCGCCCGGTAAGACATCGGTGCTCAAGCACTTCACCGCCGACCCGGTGCTCGAGGCGACGCTCAGCGAACGTGGCAAGACCGAGATGCTCGAGGTCGTCCAGTCGGTTGCCAAACTGGCCCAGGTCGAAGTGGTAGAGCAACGGGCGCCGCGCGGCGTTGGCCACGCGATCCTGCAGGCACGCGAGGCGGTAGGCGACGAGGCCTTCGGCGTCATGTTTCCGGATGATTTTCTGCTTGCCGAGGTCCCGGTCCTCGAGCAGCTCCGACACGTTCATGCTCAGCACGGAGGCGTCGTGGTAGCTGTAGAACGAGTACCGCGCGAGCATGTCGATCGGTATGGCGTGATCTGCGGCGAGCGCGTTGCCGACAACGTCTATCGTGTCAGCGACATGGTGGAGAAGCCCTCGATCGACGAGGCGCCGACGGATCTGGCGATCGTCGGTCGTTATGTGCTTCCCGCGAAGATCTTCAGTGTCCTTGGCGAGACCGGTGCCGGCGTTGGCGGTGAGGTCCAGCTAACGGATGCCCTGAGGGCGGTGCTCGACGAGGAACCTTGCCATGCTGTCGAGTTCGAGGGGCTGCGGTATGACTGTGGCAGCCGCTTCGGGTTGCTGCAGGCGACCGTCGAAGTAGCGCGACGCCATCCTGAGGTCGGGGACGGGTTTGGTCGTTACCTCAAGGAGCTCGACTGACGCTTCGCGCGGCTTCCGGGTCTTGCTGGCGCGCCGCCGCCGCAACGGCACCACCCCTAGTCGCTCTTGTCAGCTGCTTTCTTCGAACCCTTGCCTTCAGTCGACTTGGCGGCCTTGTCGGGCTTGTCTTTCGACTCCTTCGCAGTCTTCTCCTTGCCGCCGCTTGCCGATTCCGCATCGTCCGATCCCGGCTTCTTGCCCTTGTCGGAGTAGTCGGTGACGTACCAACCGCTGCCCTTGAACTGGATCGCCGGCGCATGAACGAGTCGATCGACACGCCCTTTGCACTCCGGGCAGGTGCGCACGATGCGGTCGGAGAACTTCTGTATGCGTTCGAAACGATGACCGCACTTGCGGCACTCGTACTCGTAGATGGGCATGCGGGTCGCGGGGTTGTATGACTGGGGCGCTGCGAAGTTGCCGCCGGCAATATACCAACGTCGGGCGTGGGGCGGAGTCGGCAGGCCGCGTCGAGCAGCTTTGGTTGGGTAGGCGACGAACGCACGCATCCTCCTGGGGCAACGTCACCGCATGGTGGTTGATGTGCACCTGTTGCTCACGCGTCTTGGGCGTAGATGGGTGAGCGGTGGGTTTGGCGAGGTTGCCTACGGAGGATGCGTGCGTTCGTCGCCTAGCACCGCATTCGCTGACTGGCTCCGCCGCGATCCTCCACCAATGCTGGATGGATTGTCGAAAGCGAGCCCATTGACGCTCCTTTACCCCGGCGCCTTCAGCCTCAATCCACAGCGCCGCCGCTCCGCCCACAAACGAGGACCCAAAGGGTCCGAGGACCGTGCCCCCGCTCTCGGTGCCGCCAACGTCAGCGCGTTTGACTCTGCGGCTTGTTCAGCAGGAGTCCCCCTCCAGGCTGGAGGGAGATGGGCCCTTCTGTGGGCCGGAGCAGGCCCGAACCTCGGTGGTGATGGCGCAAGGGTCGAGGGCAGGTGACAGCAGCCTCGCCAAACCCGCCGGTCGGGCACTTGCTTCCCACGACGCGTGAGCACCAGAGTCCAGCGGCCACCAATCGATGACGCTGCAGTCACCTGCCCTCGACCTTTGCGCCCCAAACCCAAAGTTCAACGGGCTTGCCGCCGTCACACCCAGGCCGCTTCACCCTTTGGCGTCCATCCAGTTTGCCCCGACACCGATGTCAACCAGCAGCGGTACGTCGAGCTCGATAGCGCCTTCCATCTCCTGTTTCACCACGTCGGTGACTCGGTCGAGCTCGGTTTCGGGTACCTCGATCACCAGCTCGTCGTGTACCTGGATGAGCATTGCCGACTCGAGGCCGAGCTCGCCGAAGCGCGCGTGTAAGTTGACCATGGCCAGCTTGATCAGGTCGGCGGCGGTTCCCTGGAGCGGGGTGTTCACGGCGATGCGCTCGCCGAACGAGCGCACCATCGGACGGCCGCTCTGTAACTCTGGAAGATGGCGCACTCGTCCCAGCAAGGTGGTCACGAACCCGTCGGTGCGAGCGCGCTCGACGGTTGCCTCGAGGTAGTCGCGCACTCTCGGATAGGCGTTCAAGTATCGCTGGATGAAATCCTTGGCCTCTGCCAGCGACACCTCGAACTCGCGCGCCAGACGTTGTGGGCCCATTCCGTAGAGCACCCCGAAGTTGATCACCTTTGCACGGTCGCGTTGCTCGTAGGTCACCTCGGACGGCTCGACATGGAAGATCTCGGCAGCGGTGGCGCGGTGGATGTCGATGCCGTCCAGGAACGCCTGTTGGAGCGCCGGATCTGCCGATAGATGCGCCATGATACGCAGCTCGATCTGCGAGTAGTCGGCAGTCATGAGCAGGCAACCATCAGCAGGAATGAAGGCGTGGCGGATCTGCCGTCCGCTCGACTTGCGGATCGGGATGTTCTGCAGATTCGGGTTGCTGCTCGACAGGCGGCCGGTTGCCGCCACCGCCTGATCGAAGGATCCGTGAACGCGGCCAGTGTCTGGCAGCACGTAGCTCGGCAGGGCGTCGAGGTAGGTGCTCTTGAGCTTTGAGAGCTCGCGATACTCGAGGATCTGTCCGACGATCGGATAGTCGGGAGCCAGCGCATCCAGCACTTCCGCCTTGGTCGATCGACTACCCTTGGCGGTCTTGCTGCCGGCGGGTAGCTCGAGCCGGTCGAATAGGACTTCCGCGAGCTGCTTCGGCGAGTTCAGGTTGAACGGCTCCCCGGCTATTTCGTAGATCCCCGCTTGCAGGGCATCGATCCGCGCCGCGAACTGCGAGGACATCTCCCCCAGATACCCGGCGTCGATGCGTACGCCGCGCAACTCCATCGCCGTCAGCACCCGCATCAACGGCATCTCGAGATCAGCGAGTAGCGCTGCCAGGCTTGGCTGTGCCTCGAGCTCCGAGTCCAGAGCCGTCGCCAGTCGCAGGGTCAGGTCGGCGCGCTCAGCAGCGTAGCGTGTCGCCTCGGGTATCGGCACTGCGTCGAAGGTAGCCTTGCGATCGGGAAGAATCTCCTTCAGCTCGGTCGCGCTCACGTGGAGCAGGTCGCTCGTCAGGGCGGGGAGAGCGTGACTCTGACGCGTCGGATGCAACACGTACGATGCCAGCATGACATCGAGCTGCGGTTCCACGCCGATGACATCGTGGCGGGCGAGAGTGATCAGATCGCGCTTGAGGTCGTAGCCGACGATGTCGACGTCACCATTGCAGAGCAATGGCGACAGCAGCGTCATGCACTCGTCGGTGCGCATCGCGTTCATGGCTCCGAGGCCCTGATGCGCGAGGGGCACATAGACACCGCTGCCGGTTTCCCAGCTCATTCCCAGGCCGACGATTTGGGCGCGCATCGGTTGCCCGGAATCCACCTCCAACTCGATGGCCACTCGCCCAGCTTCGCGAATCGCCTCGATGGTCGTCTCGAGCTCGGCAGCGTCGCTAACGGTGTGGTAGTCGCCTTCGGTTCGCTCGGGCTCTACGACGTAGTCGTCGAGCAGCCGGCGGAACTCCAGCTCGGTGAAGATCTCTCGGCACGTGGCGACATCGGGCTCACCGACTTGCATTGCCTCCAGGGACAGCTCGACCGGAAGATCGGTGTGGATAGTGGCCAGACGCTTCGACAGGTGAGCCTGCTCAGCGTACTCGGCGAGGTTGCGGCCGTACTTGTACTTCTCGAGGTCGCCAGCGTGGTCGACGGCGTTCTCCAGGGAGCCGTATGTGGCAAGCAGCTCGCGAGCTCGCTTCGGTCCGATTCCCGGGACCCCCGGAATGTCGTCAACGCTATCTCCCATCAGGCCGAGCAGGTCGGTGATGAGCCGAGGCGGCACACCATGCTTCTCCTCGACCTCCTCAGGGCCGTAGAGGTGCCGTTGGGTGCGCTCGGTCAGCAACTTGACCTTGTCGCTGACCAGCTGTAGCAGGTCCTTGTCTTCGGAGACGATGACGGTATGCACCCCGGCCTCCTCGGCCCGCGCAGCGAGCGTGCCGATCACGTCGTCAGCCTCGTAGCTCGGCAACTCGAGGATGGGGATGTACATCGCTTCGATGATGCGGCGGATCCAGGGAATCTGCGCGCGCAGATCGTCAGGGGTTTCCGACCGGCTGGCTTTGTAGCCCTCGTACTCCTCGTGGCGCACAGTGGGCCCGGGCGGATCGAACACCACGCCGCAGTAGTCTGGTTTCTCCTCGGCTAGCAGCTTGCGCAGCATGGTGACGAAGCCGAGGGTCGCGTTGGTGGGAACACCGCTGGAGTTGGTGAGCTCGGGCAACGCGTGGTAAGCGCGATGTATCTGGTTGAGGGCGTCGATCAGACAGAGTTTCTTGACAGCCATGCGGTGCGCGTCGGTGCGGGTTGAGAGACAGCGGATGCTACTGCGGCACGAACAGAGGCGCCAACGCCGCCGCCGCGATAGACTTAGAAGATGCAGAAATAGCCCCGCTGGTTCTCTGGCAGGAGCGATACAGCAGCCGCCTTGGCTCTGTTGACCCTGTTCGGATGCCGGTGGTAGATTTCGCATCCCTACCCCTGCCCAGACGAGATGCCAAGGTACGAATTGGCTCGGACACGTCTTCAATCGGTTCGGGTGATCGCATTGGCGCTGGCCGTCGTTCTGACGGCGGGCATTTCTGCGAACGCCGCGGCGCAAACTACGGTTGCGTCGACGACACAGCACCTCGTCGGCGTGGTGCAGGATTCTCGTGGTCTGCCGCTGCTAGGTGCTTTCGTGGCGGTTATCGCGCTGGGAGACGACCAGCCAGCCGCGATCGTGGTGACCGATATCACCGGCGGATTCGAGGTCAAGGATCTGCCGTCCGGTATCTACTCGCTCCTGGTAGGGAGCCTGGGATTCGCCGGCACGGTGTTGCAAGGCATCAACGTGCCAGGCAGCGCGGCGTTGACGCTGCAGCTCGAAGCGGATCCCTCACGCAGTCTTTCTGCGTTCAGCGCGCCGCTGGATATGAGCTGGGCGCTGCGTTCGAAGAAGCGCGACGTGCTGAGAAAGACGGACGGGACCATCGTCGTCGCTAACGGCGCGGACGCCGCGAGGCCGGTTCCCACCCTGTCAGCGACGGACGGGGTGGTGCGAGGCGTTCCTGCTCTGGCCGGTGAGCTGCGTCTCTGGAGCGTTACGAATGCGAGCAACGCCGAGACCGTCGGCGTGACCTCGCTTTCGCTCGGCACTCCGGAGAGCTGGAATCTTCGGGCGCATCTGGGTGGCTCGGGTGCCGTGTGGGCGGCAAGTGAATTCACACGCGACGTGGGCAACCACGAGCTTCAGGTGGGGTTCGGCTACGTCGGCGGAACGTTCGATCTGCTGCGCCCCATTCATCGCGAGAGTGTTCCGGGTGACGCCTGGATAGGCCGCCTCGATGTCCACGATACATGGCGTATCTCGCGCCAACTCAGCGTCTCTGCAGGTGCTCGCTACGAGCATCAGAACTATCTCGCTGCTTCCGCACTGGTATCGCCAAGCGTCGAGGTCGCGTACCGGCCGAGCGAGACGGCACGAATCTCTGCCGGGGCGACGCACAGTACGACAGGGTTCGGTCTGGCCGAAGACCAGGGGTTCGAGGTGCTGACCCTCCTCCACCAGGCGGACCTTGATATCGGCAACACCAGCCGCGTTCAGCCGGAACGCGCCCGCCGCTACCACCTCGAGGTGGAGCAGCGTATCGGCCCGGCGGCGGTTCGCGCGCGCGCTTACTTTGACGACGTAACCGATGAGCTACTCGGCGTCTTCGTTTCGGGCCCGGACGGGGTAGGCAACTACCTGCTGTTCAACATGGGCGATTCCACTGCTAAGGGATTCGAGTTCGTGGTGGCCGGAGAGCTGGTCGATACCCTTGCCGGCAGCGTCTCGGGCGAAGTCAGCTATGCGATGCGCGATCGCGATAATGCGTACTCGTTTGTCACTCCGGGCCAGCTGGTAAGCCGCCTCGAGGCGATCGACAGCAATCCGATTCAGCAGACGCACGAAGTGCAGGCTTCTGTAGCCGCCGAGCTGGCACCATCGAAGACGTACCTGCAGGCAAGCTACAACTGGCGATCGGGTATGCCCGTCGTTCAGCAGGGCGAGGTGCGCTACGACTATGGGCGCTTGGATCTGCGCTTGCAGCAGCCGTTGCCTTTCCGGTCGGCACGCACGCAATGGTCGGCCATGGTGCAGGTTCGCAACCTGCTCGGGCCCGCGTACGACCGTCTGTACGATGTTTCGCTGGCCGAGCTCGTCGGACTTACCCGCGGTATCGCCGGCGGATTGGCGGTTCGTTTTGATTGATTAGGTGCCAGCGGCCCGTTCCCCTGGGGCGGTTGGAGCGCGCCGCTGGATGAATTCAGAAGCGAGTTCGAAGTGCGGCGAGGGAGGCGAGCTCCCCCGCCTTTTCTTGTTGCTGCTGCCCCGACGGTCGGCCGGGTTCATTTTGTTGGATTTCCGCACCAAAGTTTTGAATCTTGAGATGACGTGAATTGTCACTGTGGTCGCTCAAGGCCCTATATGGCAGGGCCTGTTGTCGTTTCGCCCGTGCGCTCGCCCCGCTGGTATGTGTCTTGCGTAGATTAGAGATCAGTTCGACTCAAGGACCGAGCCCAAGCCGCACTGCCCGATGATCCAGGCCGAATCACCCTAGTGACCAACCAACGCCAACGCATCGACGCTCTACAGATCGTCGGGCTCATCACGCTAGCCGGCGCTCTGGTATTCCTCGGGGTGATCTCGTTTACCAACCAGCTGAGCTGGCGCGAGCCGACCGACGGAGTGCGATGGGAGCTGCAGGGCGATGAAGTAACCGCGGCCGAGGTTGACGCCGTCGGCGCCGGGGCGGACGCAGGATTGCACGCTGGCGATCGGCTGATGAGCATCGACGGGCAGCCGCCGCTCGACCCATTGGTCGTGGAGATCATGCTCTTCAACCGCGACGTCGGTGAGCGCGTCGAGTACATGGTGCAGCGGGCTGGCGCCGACATTCTGGTTCCCGTGATCGTCGGCGGTCGAAGAGTGGAGACGGGCTACTACTACTATCTCGCCTTTGTCGGGCTCGCCTTCCTGCTGGTGGGTATCTTCGCGTTGCTGCGCGGCTCCGATTCGTCCAGTCGGCGGTTTTTCGTGCTGGCGGTCGCCTTCTACGTGCTGTTCACATTGTCAGCCACGACCCGTGCCGCTGATCCGTGGAACAACGTAATCTCTTGGCTTGACCAGATTGCCAGGGCGGTCGTGCCGGGGCTGTTCGTCTATTTCGCGCTCACGTTCCCGCGACCCAAGCGGGAGTTCGAAGAGGCACGCTCGCCGCTGACGCTGGCCATTTTCGCACCGGGCGCCCTGTTGTTCGCGATCAACCTGCTGTCGCGGTTTGCCAGCAGCTGGATGGGGCTGTCTGCCATCGGCGCCGATCGCCTGTTCCAGATCGGGGCGCGCGGCGAGCTGTTGTACTTCGCGATGGCGATCGTGCTCGGGTTGGCGACGTTCGCGCATACGTATCGACATTCCACCAGCCCGGCCGAGCGCATGCGGCTCAAGTGGCTGGTCGGCGGCATCGCGATCGGCTTCTTGCCGTTCCTGGCGATCTACCTGCCGATGGAGTTGGTCGGTTTCGAGTACGTGGCGCTGACCAACCTGTCGATGGTCCCGCTAATGCTGGTGCCACTATCGTTTGCCTACGCGGCGGTCGGCTTCAGGCTCTGGGACGTCGAGGTGATCCTCAAGCAGAGCATTACGTATGCGGCGGCGATTCTGCTCGTGCTGGGGGCGTACTTCATCTCGCAGTGGTCGCTTGCGTTGTTGCTTGGGCCGGAGGATCAGCTGGTGCAGACGGCATCGCTCCTGGCGACGCTGCTGGTGGCGGTCGGTTTCGCGCCGCTGCGCGACAAGCTCGGCGACCTGGCCGATCGTGTCTACTATCGCGACAGCTACCGGGCACGCCGCACGCTCATGGATTTCGGCCGCGAGCTCAACAGCGAGACAGATCTGTCACGCGTCGTCGACCTGCTTGCCCAGCGCGTCCGCGAAACCCTGCACGTGAGTCGTGTCGCCGTGCTGCTGCGAGCCCAGGAGCGCGACCCCCTGCGTGTCGTTCCTCCCAACGGCGCACTGGCGGAGGGCCGCCCGCTCTCATCGACGTTCTCGCAGTTCGTTGCCGGGGCGCTGGCCAAGCGTGAGTTCCTCTACGTCGACGACATCGACAGTCTGCTGGACGAATATCCCGATGATCGCGAGGTTCTCGAGTCGGAGGATCTGTCGTACTTCCTCCCGTTGGACGTCAAGGGCGACATCATCGGCGTGCTGGCGCTGGGCAGAAAGCTCTCCGGCGACTACCTGTCGACGGAGGATCTCAAGGTGCTTCAGCCGCTCGCGGCCCATCTCGCGCTGGCGATCGACAACGCGCTGCTGTATCGCGAGGTACAACGCCGTGCCGGTGATCTCGAGCGGCTCAAGGAGTACAGCGAGAACGTTGTGGAGAGCATCAAGGCCGGCGTCATGGTCTGCGATGAAGAGGGACGTGTGCAGTCATGGAACCGTTCGCTGGCGCGCCTGCACGGCACCGAGCCTGAACAGGCTATGGGAAGGGCTCTAGAGGATCTGTTCCCGGCGAGCTTCAACCGAGTGCTTACCGAGGCACGTGCCAAGCTCCACCGTGGTCTCGAGCCGATGACTTCTGCTTATCGCATCCCGTTCCGCACGCGCTCCGGAGAGGATCGTGTGGTGACGCTGTCGATGGCCCCGCTGGTCGGTGAGCAGGGCGGCGAGGGCACGGTGATCATCGTCGACGACGTCACCGAGCGAGCCGAGCTCGAGTCACAGCTACAGCAGGCCGAGAAGCTCACGTCGGTAGGGCTGCTCGCCGCCGGCGTGGCGCACGAGGTGAACACACCGCTGACCGGCATCTCCAGCTACGTGCAAATGCTCCAGCGCAAATTGCCGGACACCGATCCGCGTCTCGCGATTCTCGAGAAGATCGAAAAGCAGTCGTTCCGCGCCTCGCAGATTGTCAACAACTTGCTGAACTTCTCGCGCCAGGAGACCGGCGACTTCAGGAACGTTGATCTCAACGATGTGGTGCACGACACGCTGGCGCTGGCAGAGATCCAACTCGACAAGCGCAACATCAAGATCACCACCGACCTCGGTGGCGACGTGGCGACGGTAGCCGGCGACCCGATCAAGCTGCAGCAGGTCCTCATGAACCTAGTGCTCAACGCCCGTGATGCCATGCCGACCGGCGGCGAGCTGCGCATCCAAACGACGCAGAACAACGGTGACTCGATGCTACGCGTCAGCGACACGGGGACCGGCATCAAGGAGACCGACCTCGACAGGGTTTATGACCCGTTCTTCACTACCAAGGGCATTGGCAAAGGCACCGGCCTCGGGTTGTCGGTGAGCTACGGGATCATTCAGGAGCACCGCGGGACGATTGCCGTGCAGAGCGATCCGGAGACGGGCACGACGTTCCGAATCACGCTACCGTCGACGGGCGTCGACAAGCACGCCGCCTCCAGCTAGCGCAAACTTTCCCCACAAGTCGGCTGGTGCGAACCCAGCCGTGCAGGGTGAGCCTTTGTCGAACAAGCGGACCATCCTGGTGGTCGACGATGAGCCGATCATGCAGGAAATACTCTCGGAGTTTCTCTCCGACGAGGGCTACAACGTCGAGGTCGCCCGGTCGGGAGAGGAGGGCGTCGAGTTAGCCAAGACGCATCCCTACGACTGCGCCGTCGTCGATCTCATGATGCCCGGCATCGATGGCATTCAGACCACGCAAGAGCTCAAGGAGATCGATCCCACCCTCCCGGTGATCATGATCACCGCTTACGCCTCGGTAGAGTCAGCCGTCGAGGCGATGAAGCGTGGGGCCCACGAGTACATCACCAAGCCGTTCAAGAACGACGAGGTGTTGCTCGTTGTACAGAGCGCCATCAAACATCGTGAGCTCGAGCTCGAGGTGCAGAACCTTCGTCGTGCCCTGCGCGAGAAGTATCGCTTCGAGAACATCATTGGCAAGAACCGCAAGATGCAGGAGGTATACGCGCTCATCGCGCAGGCGGCGCCGTCGAAATCCACCATCCTGATCAACGGCGACAGCGGCACCGGCAAGGAGCTGGTCGCCAAGGCTATCCACGCCAATAGCAATCGAGCCGACAAGGCGTTCGTTACCGTCAACTCGGGCGCCATGCCCAGCGAGTTGCTGGAGACCAACCTCTTCGGTCATGAGAGGGGGGCGTTTACCGGCGCGGTGGCCAGCAAGAAGGGGCTGTTCGAGGTCGCCGACGGCGGCACCGTGTTCTTCGACGAGATCGGCAACATTGCGCCCGACGTTCAGGCGAAGCTCTTGCGTGTGGTGCAAGAGAGGGAGTTCATGCGCGTCGGCGGTGTGGACACCATCAAGGCCGACGTTCGCATCATCTCGGCCACCAACGTCGATCTGCGTAGCAAAGTGGCCATGGGTCAGTTCCGCGAGGATCTCTTCTATCGACTCAACGTCATCTCGATCAAGATTCCGCCACTACGCGACCGCGCCGACGACATTCCCTTGCTGACCCAGTACTTCCTCGACAAGTACTCGCAGGAGAACAGCCGTAGCGGTATGCGGGTCGATGACGAGGCGGTCGAGGTGTTGCGGTCGTTCGACTGGCCTGGCAACGTGCGCGAGCTCGAAAACGCCATTGAGCGGGCCGTGGTGCTGGCGCCGCCGGACGGGGTGATTCGCTCCGAGCTGCTGCGCGAGTACATCGACCCGCCACCAATGGATGCTGCCGTACTACCCAGCCCGATGCTCGGTGCGGCCCCGCTCAGGGAGATGGTGAGTGAGTTCCAGAAGCGCCTCATCGTGCGTGCCCTCGAGCAGACCGATTGGGTCCAAAAGGACGCCGCCGGGTTGCTCGACGTAAAGCCGACGACGTTGAACGAGATGATCAAGCGCTACGGGATTCGCGAGGTCGTCAAGGAGCGTGGCTAGCGTCGCGCTCTGGGGTCGCGGGCCTTTCCGTCGATGGAGTGTCGCGGCCTTGCGGGCCGCTGCCTGGAGACTGAGTCCGATGAGGAAGACGACGCTTGCCTGGATCGTGATTCTCGTGCCTGCAGTTGCAGGCGGTACCGTCTCACAAGAGTCGGCGTTTGAACGTCGCGATGTGACCGTGGCAACGCCAGCCTACAACCTGCAGCCGGGCGACTTCGACGGGGATGGCGACATCGATCTGGCGACCGTGAATCAGCAAGCCAACAGCGTCGCGTTGCTGTTGAACGACGGCCACGGCAGCTTCGTTTCCGGCACGACTGTCGAGGGGTTCGATCGACCCGAAGCACTCGCCGCCGCCGATACGGATGCCGATGGCGACCTCGATCTGGCGATCGCCAACGCCGGGGCGGACGCCGTTGTCATGCTGCGCAACGACGGTAACGCTGGATTCAGCGTCGCGGCCACAACCCCCGTCGGTTCCCGCCCACACGCCATCGTCGCGGTCGACATGGACGCCGACGGTGATATCGATTGGGCCGTGTCGGACTTCGGATCTGCGACCGTGTCGGTGTTGCTCAACGATGGTGCGGGTAACTATGTTCTTGCCGCTACTGCCGAAGCCAGTCCCGGTACCGAGCGGGCGGTGGTTGCGGACTTCGATTCGGACGGTGACCCGGATCTAGCCGTCTCCAGCTTCAGTGCCGCCACCGTCAATGTGCTGCTCAACGACGGCTCCGGTAGCTTCGCGTCGGGCACCAGCCTGGCACTGGGAACGGGACAGCACATCGCGGCGGGCGGCGACCTGGACGCTGATGGCGACATCGACATGGTCGTCACCAGCTCCGGCACCGGCGAAGCGATGTTGTTGGACAACAACAACGGGTCGTTGCAGCATGACGTGTCGGTGATCGTCCCCGAGACGCCCTGGGCGGCCGTGGCGCTCGACTACGACGGCGACGGCGACCTCGACGTGGCGATCGCCGACTACTCGGGCCACCGCGTCTCGATGTTGGAAAACGAAGGCGACGGAGATCTCGAGGTGGCGTTCACGTTCGCGGTTGGCGAGCAGCCCCATCAGGTTGTCTCGGCTGACTTCGATGGTGATGGTAGGCCCGATCTGGCCACCGCGAACGATGCCGAGGCCTCGATCACCGTCCTGCTGAATCGCCGGCGCTGAGCCACCCCGTTGGGACCGGTTCGATCATTCTGACGTTAGGGGGCCTTGCGTTGCGGAGCGTCGCAAGGTACTCGTTCGGGACCGACGCAGCCTAGACTGAACGACACACAGCGTCCTAAACGGAGTGCGGGAGTGAGCATGGCGACCAGCCACCGTATCGTCGATCTCGTCGGCCACGATCGCAGCATGATCAGTCGACTGGGACCACTCGTATTCGAGGCCCTCAAGCAGCATTCGCCGAATTGGTTGCCGACGGTCAACGACGCGACGCTCGAGATCCTTGAATCACTGACCCCCGGCCGCCTCAGCCGCGTTCTGATCGATTCGACGGGGGAACCTGTGGGCTGGATCGGAACGATCCCTCACAACAACGGCCGGGTCTGGGAGATTCACCCGATCGCCGTCGCTACTGCGCATCAAGGCAGGGGCTACGGACGGGTGCTGATCGAGGACCTGGAGAAACATGCCCGCGAGCAGGGCGTGCTCACCTTGTGGGCCGGTACCAGCGACGAGACCGGATTGACCAACTTGTCCGACGCTGACCTCTATGCTGATCCCGCAGCGGCGATCGCCGGTATCAAGAGCCGCAAGCCGCACGCCTGGGAGTTCTGGGCCCGCGTGGGGTTCACCGTAGTGGGTCTCATGCCGGATGCCGAGGGGCGAGGCAAGCCCAGTATCACGATGGCCAAGCGGGTGGGCTGAACCGTGGCTGGAGCTCTGTTGGTTGGCGTGCAATTCGTGGCTCGTTAGACGGCGACCCCTGCCTTGAGGCCGTCGAACACCGCCTCCTCGGCTGTCCGCGGGCAAAGACAGTCGCCGATCGCGATCACTCGACCCGAGTAGTCCTCGAGGTGCCTCTCCAGCTCGGTGGCTGCCACGTGCCCGAGTGCCAACACCAACGTGTCGGTGTCCGGACACAAGAGCGGCTCACCGCTGGTGGTGTGCTGAAAATAGACGGTGTCGGAATCCACGCCGTAGAGGCGCGCCAGCGGGATGATCTCGACTCCGGCACGGTACAGATTCCCCAGCATCTGATCGCGGACGTACTGCTGGATCGTTTGCCCGGCGAAGTTGCCGTTCACGCACAGCCGAACTCGGTGCCCTTGCGCGGCCAGACGTCGGGCGATACCCAGACCCACCCAGTCGCAGCGCCAATCAGCGATCACGACGGAATGGCCGAGCTCGACCTCATCGCGGAGCACCTGCCAGGCTGTTACGACGTGCGCCTCTTCGGCGCCCGGGAGCTCGGGTACGCGCGGCCGCGCTCCCGTCGCCACGATCACAGCGTCCGGGCTCTCGCTGTCTACCAGGCTGCGGGTCACCTCGACGTTCCTGACAACCTCGACACCCGCCAGCTCCACCTCCCGCGCAAGGTTCGTCGTAAGGCCCCCGAACTCGGAGCGTCCGGGGAGCAGCTCCGCGAGCACCACCTGGCCACCGAGTCTCCCTGAGCGCTCATACAGCGTGACCTCGTGACCCCGCTCGGCGGCAACGGCAGCCGCCTTCAGCCCCGCCGGCCCGCCTCCGGCAACCAAGACGCGACGCGGATGCCGGGTTCTCTGCCGGCGCGGGTACTCGAGCTCACGGCCGCTCTCGGGGAACTGGATACAGGAGATCGGGGCCCCGATGTGCATATGGCCAATGCAGGCCTGGTTGCAGGCGATGCAAACACGTATGTCCTCGACGCGCCCTTCGGTGGTCTTGTTGACGAGCTCCGGATCGCTGATCAGGGCGCGGGTCATACCGCACATGTCTGCCTGATCCGTGGCCAACAACCGCTCGGCGTCGGCCGGGTGGGCGATACGGCCGCCCACGACGACCGGCTTGCTCACCCGCTCCCGTACCACGGCAGCGTACGGAGCGACGTAGCCAATCTCGATCTCCATCGGTGGCACGATGTGGATCGAACCGCTGAGGGTGGCCGAGGAGCCGGCGATGACGCTGAAGTAGTCGACGTCGTCATCCAGTGCCGCGCAGATGTCGGTGACCTCATCGATGACGAGGCCTTCCGGGTCCTGCTCGTTGCCACAGATCCGCAGGCCGATCACCATGTCATCTACGCGCTCACGGACGGCGCGGAGCACCTCGCGGACGAATCGTAGTCGGTTCTCCGTGCTACCCCCGTATTCGTCGGTGCGAAGGTTGGTCCGGGGGTTGAGGAACTGCGAGGGGAGATAGCCGTGGCTGGCGACAATCTCGATGCCATCATAGCCAGCGGAACGAAGGCGGCCGGCACCCTCGGCAAAGCCGGCGACAATCTCGTCTATCAGGTTTCTCGGCAGGGCCCGCGGCGTTACGTGGAAGCGCTCGTTGGGAACGTCGGAGGCCGAGTAGGCGACCATCGCGGTGCCGTCCTGGGTCTGCGGGAAGAGCTCACGGCCCGGATGGAACAACTGCCCGAATACCTTGCAGTCGTGCCTGTGGCAGGCTTCGGCGATGCTCCGGAACCCCGGGATGCAATCGTCGGTCGTCGCCATGAGGATGTGCGAGGTGTAGCGCGAGCTTTCGTGGACGCCCGCTACCTCGGTGATGATCAGGCCGGCGCCACCGCTGGCGCGTGCTTCGTGATAGGCGACCAGCTTGTCACTCGGTAGCCCGCCATCGGCGAGCATGCTGTCGTGGGCGGTGGAGACGACGCGGTTCTTGATCGTGAGGTCGCGAATCGTCAGCGGCGAGGTCAGGTTGGGAAATCGTGTCGCCATCGTGTCACCGGAGATCGGCGGCGTACTGCCGGCTACGTCCCGAGGGTTGGGGTCTCATCGATCTCCGGCGGCGTCGAGATCCCAGAAGCAGGTTCTCCCGATGTTCCCCCATCTGCCGCATTGACGAGGCTCTGGGCGATCTTGACGGCCACCGTCGCGTCTTCCGCATAGGCATCGGCTCCAATCTGATCCGCCCAGTCTTGATTGATCGGAGCGCCGCCCACGATCACCTTCACCTGGTCTCGAAGACCCTCGGTATCGAGTTGTTCGATGATCTCTCGCTGCCTACTTACCGTCGTCGTCAGCAGTGCCGAGATTCCCAGAATATGGGGCTCGAAGTCACGCACCTCGTCGATGAAACGAGCCGTGGGGACATCCACTCCCAAGTCAACGATATCGAAGCCGGCGGTCTTGAGCATCATCTTCACGATGTTCTTACCGATCTCGTGCAGGTCACCTTCTACGGTACCGATTACTACCTTGCCGGCGTTCTTGCGGTCGGCCGCTGCGAGCAGCGGCTCCAGTCGTTGAATGCCGCGCTCCATCGCCCCCGCTCCTAGCACGAGATCCGGCAGGAAGAACCTTCCGGAGCCGAACTCGTCGCCAACGACCTCGATGCCACGCGTCAGCCCCTCCTCGAGGATCTTCAGGGGCGAGAGACCCGCCGCCAGAGACTTCTCTGTCCACTCCAGGACTGCCTCCTCATCGCCTTCCACCACCGATGACGCCAGGTGACTCAACAGCTCGTCAGACTCCATCTCGCCCTTCCTTTCTGTAGCGGCACGTCAACTCATCACCACCGGCTCGGATCCGGTTGCATGACCTCGCTCGGCAGCCGGATCGGGAAACGCTCGCGAATCCTCCGATCCGCGGCCCTGTCAACATGAACCGGATAGTGTGAGGAGAGCAGCTGGCGTACCCGTTCGCGAGCCCGTATGCGGATATCCGTCGACCCATCGTGTTCCCACTGCGTGGGAGAGTGTCGGTCACCGATCTCCGGGTACAAGTACTCCGTTCGCATGAGCTCGCGTGTCTGGGCATGGCCGAGGTAATGTCCGGGCCCTTCGACGACCTCCCGTATGACATCGTAGGAGAGCAACTCGTCGGTTACCTCGATTCCCCGCAGCGCGCGCTGCACGACGCCCAGCATCTCGTTGTCGATCACCATGGCTTCGAAGGAGCAGCCTAGAAGGCTGGCCAGCATCCCCCCGGTCTCGGATACCGAGTTCGCCCCGGCGAGAGCGGCGAGCGCCGTCGTGATGCCCTTTTCATACCCGGCCTGAGCGTCGGGTACCTTCGAGTCGGTCATTCCCGCGGCTACACTGGATGACAGATCGTAGAAGTTGGCGATCTGTGCGGCAGCCGCGTTGAGAACAGCCTCCTCTCCACCGCCGCCCGAGAACGCGCCGGTTCGTAGGTCGGTCACAAACGGCCACGGGCCGAAGTTCACCGGGTAGCGGGGCACCACCAGGTTGACCAGCATGAGGGCGGCCAACGTCTCCGCCACTGTCTGCACCAGAGTGCCCGCCAGCGCCGCCGGTGCCGTTGCCCCCGCCTGCGGCGCGATCACGAGGCTGACCGGCCCTCCCATCCGGGTCGCCGCGATGCATACCTCGGAACTCTTGCGATCGTAGCGCAGCGGTGAGATGACCGGACAACCGCCGGAACTACAGAAGGGCCGTTCGGCGAGGCGCCCATCGGTGCCGAGCACCAGGTTCAACATGTCGATCGTCGGGTCGATGTGGGCAGCGTCGTCGAAGGTCAGGTTGACGTGTTTGTCGGTCGCCGCGACGCTGGCGTATGCCGTGCCGATATCACGCTCGAAGGAGTCCTCTATGTCTGTTGCCACGACGACGCGGCTGAACGTGTGGATATGGTCCAGCTGGTCAGTGAGCCGGGCGAAGTCGTACACGTCGACCAAGGTCGAAGGGCGGTAGAGGCCGGTCTCGAAATCGACGGTCGTGCTCGCCTCGCCGCCGGGATCGAAGTGCACGCGAGTGCCGTTGCAGTCCAGGTCGTGCTTCGGATCGCGTCCGTAGATCACGAAACCCCGTGTCGCCTCTGCAATGACCTCCTCTACCAATGCCCGCGGAAAGCGCAGCCGCCCGTTGTCATCCAGCCAGCAACCTCGTGCGAGCGCACTATCGGCCAGCAAAGGGATCGGGTCCGCCATCCCGATGTTCTCGAGCACGTCCAGCGCGGTCTGGTGAATTCGCTCGACGTCTCGAGTGCTCAACGGCTGGTAGGCGCCACCTGGCATTCCGGGACGAACGACGGCCGTGGTGGTCGCTGTGCCGGTGGCGCCGGTAACAGGACGCTCTCTCATTGGCTCGGCGGCGCTGTCTTTCATGAACCCATCGGTCTCTCCGGCCGCTATTATCCGATATTAGGAGCTGAACGCACGTTTTTCTGTTACAACGAGCGATAAGGGCAGCGCGCGACGTCGAGGGGGGTCGCAGTGGTTTCGAGCCAGGCTCGGAACGCCGACACCCTAGGCCGCGCCGCAAACCCGAACAGGTGAGATCGACACCGGCAGTCGGAGGCGCCAAACCGCTCCATGGGGATCGTGGTTGCGGGGCTGCTCCCCAGAATGCCGGCCCAACGGTGCTCGCGCTCTGCGAGACTACGGGCGAACCAGACCTCTCGGAGCGCCGTGTGACGGCGCAGATAGTCGATGTGCCAGTGAGGCCGGCGCGCTCGCCGGCGATGGTGGGCAAGCCGTGCGGCGAGGCCGCCGGGTCCGCGGGCGCTGCCCACATAGGCGTGGAATCCTGGCTGGAGATCGATCGTGCCGAGAGAGCCAATTCTGACCCGGCGTCCGGCCGATGCCTCGAAGATCAAGACATACGTGCCCGGCGATGCCGGTACGGGATCCTGTTGCGACCGGGTTGCCAAATCGGGTCGATCTCCGTGGCTGGTGCGGCCGGAACTTGCCGAGGGTCGGGATGGTCGACATCTACGCGGGCGTCGTGGGTGACGCGCGCCGCAAACTAGCCCAACGGGACCTGGTTGTCCACGGATCGATCCGCATGGCCAGGACCACCGTCACGAGGCACCGTAGTGGGCATGAAGCTTGCCCACTACCCGAGGCACCCGCGGCTGTACGCCAATCGATGGTCGTGGTATCACCGGCAGCATCAAGTCGACGAAACCAGGCCGCGAGTCGCAGGGAGGATCAGGTGCAGGGTGTGATCGCTGAGGGTGGTTGTTTCTGTGGTGCCGTTCGCTATCGCGGCGTGTTGCTGAGCTCCCGAGTCCACGGCTGCCATTGCAGCGATTGCCGCCGGGTGTCTGGCGCTCCCTTCTTGGCGTGGACCGACTTCGACCCCGACCAGTTCGAGTTCACTACGGGCTCACCGGGGACCTACGCGGCGCTCAACGATGCCGGGGCACGCACCCTGCGCCATTTCTGCAAAGACTGTGGCACGCAGATGACCTACCGGCGGCCTGACGAGGTGGAGGCTGTCTGGGTGACGATCGGTAGCCTCGACGAGCCGGGAGAGCTGACACCGGGAGAGCATATCTGGACGGGCAGTCGGCTCGACTGGGTCCTTCTGGATGACCGTTGGCCCCAGCATGAGGGGGGCTTCCCGGGAGACTGACGGGAGGTGCGTTAACCCTCGGTTTCCCAGCGCCCATTGCCGGGCTGCATCGCCTCAATGGGAAGACGAATGTCGAGCATGTCGCGTATCTTGGCGTCGGCAGCCGCATCGATGTGTTCCGGATAGTGGCTCGACAGGATCTCGCGCACCCTTATCCGGGCGCGATCACGGATATCCAACGCGCCCATCTCTTGCCATAGCACCGGCTCGGTGCGGTCGCCCAGCTCCGGATAGAGATATTCGGTCTCCATGAGCGACAGCGTCTGATCGTCTGCGAGAAAGTGGCCCGGACCGTTCACTACCTGCTCGATTACTTCCACCGATAGGGTCTCGTCGGTTACCTCGATGCCGCGCAGTACCCGAAGCGCCATCCCCAGCATCTCCGAATCGATCGCCATCGCCTCGAAGCAGCAGCCCAGGAGGCTTGCCTGCATCCCCGCCGATTCGTGAATCAGGTTGGCGCCCGAGAGCGCCGTCAGCAGGCTCGTGAGCGCCTTTTCGGAGCCCGATTGACTATCCGGCAGCTTCGAATCGGTCATGCACGCCGCCACGCCACTCGGCAGATCGTAGAACTTCGCAATCTGCGCCGACCCGGCGTTCAATAGAGCCTCCTCGGGGCCGCCTCCCGAGAACGCACCCGTCCGTAGATCCGACACGAAGGGCCAGTTGCTGAAGATCGCCGGGTGACCCGGTTTGAGCAGGTTCACCATCGCGATACCGCCGAGCCCCTCTGCCGTCGTTTGTACCAACGTCCCGGCCAGCGCAGCGGGCGCGGTGGCGCCAGCCTGAGCCGCGATGATGAGGTCGACGGGCATGCCGACCTTCGTTGCTTCACTCGTCACCTCGAGGCTGAGGTGGCCATAGCGCAGCGGCGGGACGATAGCAGTGCAGAGGAGGCTGCAGCAGGGACGCTCTGCGAACCGCCCCTCACCACCCATGACGGTGTCGAACATCTCCGCCGTAGAGCGCACACCCTCCCTTGACGTGCACCCGAGGCTGACGTGTTTGTTTGTTCCGGCAGCGCAGGCGTATGCGACGTTCACATCCATGATGGCGCCGCCCGGTAGCTCGGTCGGCACGAGCGTGCGTCCGAAGAAGTGGACATTGGGCAGCCGATCGGCGAGCCGAGCGACATCGTAGACATCGACCAGCGTGGAGGGCCGATAGCGCCCGGTCTGCATATCGGGGACCGAGACGGCGGCCCCCGCGGTGCCGAAATGCACCTTGGAATCGGTCAATTCGATATCGAAGGCGGGATCTCGGCCAAAGAGCGTGAAGTTGCGTGCCGCACCGGCGATCAGGTCTTCGATGAGGGCGCGCGGAAACTTGATGCGACCGCTGTCGGTGATCTCACAGCCCTTCGCTCGGGCGACCTCGAGGACCTCGAGGGTTGCGTCACCCATGCCGACACGCTCTAGAAGGTCGAGGGCAGCGGAGTGGATGCGCTCAACCTCGTGGTCCGACAAGGGCTTGTAGATTCCACCTTCCATCCCCGGCCAGACGACCTTGGCGCGCTCCACCTGCGCCCGTTCGCGGGCGGAGACACGAGCTGCGCGGCCCCGTCGGTGCGTTGGCTTACCGTTCCCCTCCGCCATGATTCGGTCCTTTGCTCGTGTTCGCGATCCGCACTCGCGGCATCGATTCCACGGCGCCGCTAGCGCATCCTCGATGTTCGTATCGAGCGACTGGTCTGTAGTCTGTCAAGAACAGACACGATCCTAGCAGCAAATCAGCTCAGAGCATCGTAATTCAGCAGCACCCCAACGTGGTTGTGGCACCAGCCGGATAGGGTTGGCTCAAGCGTCTCCGGCGAGTAGCTGACGTCTGATCTCGGCGCGACGAGTCTTGCCGCTCGAGGTGGCCGGCAGAGCGCTGACGAATTCGAGTCGCCGCGGGCGCGCGTGGGCAGCGAGCCGCGTCTTGACAAAGTCCTGCAGCTCCGCCGACAGATCGTCATTGCCATCGAACCCGGGCTTGAGCCGTACGCACGCGGCCACGATCTCGCCGCGCTGCGGATCCGGTAACCCCACCACCCCGGCCTCCATGACGGCCTCATGAGCCAGCAACGCTCCCTCGACCTCTTCCGGCCCGAGGCGATAGCCGCTCGCCATGATCATGTCGTCCAGGCGACCCTGAAAGTACAGAAAGCCGTCCGCGTCAATCAATCCCGCGTCACCGGTGCGAATCCAGCCGTCGCCGAACTTTGCCGCGGTTGCCTGTGGCTGTTCCCAGTACTCGAGCATGACGATTGGATCGTCGCGGTGCAGCGCGATCTCGCCGGAGATGCCCGGCTCGACCTCGGTCCCATGCTCGTCGAGGATGCGGCATCGACGTCCGGCAACGACCTTGCCGATGGCACCGGCCGGCGTCTCGAAGAGGGCGCGACACCCGGTGGCGATGTGGTTGGCCTCGGTCTGACCGTAGATGTCGTTGACGGTAGCGCCGAGCACCCGGTTCGTCCATTCGAGCACCTCGGGAGGAGAGACCTCACCGCCGGTCATCACCGTGCGCAGCGCGAACTCGGTGTCGGCCGGCGGTGGGTCCGCCCGCATGCGGCGCAACGCGGCGGGTGCGAGGAACGGACAGCTCACCTGGTGCTCGGAGAGGATCCTGTATGCGCCCGCTATGGAGAATCGCTCGCGGCCGGCCACGATCGGGCATCCGAAGTAGAGCGCCGGAAGCACCACCTCGACCAGCGAAGCCACCCACGACCAGACCGAAGGCGTCCAGAAGACGTCGCCCGGATGCGGCGCCAGATCGAAGACCATCTGGAACCCGGGTAAGTGACCAATCAGCACCCGGTGGGCGTGGAGGACGCCCTTGGGAGAACCGGCGGTGCCCGAGGTGTACAGGAGAATCGCCGGATCGTCGGCCGTGCTCTCGAGAAGCTGCGGCCCGCCGCCATCCTCGATCGGCGTGCTCAGCTCGGCGAGCGGAAGCGTGCCCGGGACGGTCGCCATCGGACTCGGTTCGGAAGCTGCTGACGCCTCATCCCGGCCTGCCCTGATAGCGATGTGCTCGAGGGCAGGCAGTCGCGCGCGCAGGTCGACGCCAGCTGACGGGGAGAGCTTCGCTACTCCGACCTGGTCGGTAACCAGAAGGCGCGCCCCACAATCGTTCAGGCGATACGCCAATCCCTCGGTGCCATACAGCGAAGCGATCGGTGCCGAGATGGCGCCGATCTTGAAGCACGCCAGGTGAAGCGCCAGCACATCGGCGCCCTGTTCCAGGGTGATCGCGACCCGGTCGCCGGACCCGATGCCTCGTTGCTGCAACCCCACCGCCAGGCTGTTCGATCGGGCCTCGAGCTCAGCGAACGTGACGACGCAGTGACCCCCTTCTGGGTCGTCCTCAATCACCGCCGGTGATTGTGGTGCCGATCGAGCGTGGCGACTGCACACCGCCTCGGCGATGTTGAAGGGCTGCGGGACACGCCACCGGAACTCGCTCGCGAGCGTTTCGTGCGAAGTGGTGTCGCTACGTATCTCCGTGGGAGAGTCGGCCATGGCTCGGCCGTGGTGCTCGTCTTGGGGACGCATGGCCTCCCCGGTTGGGACAGTGTCGACAGCGGCGAGCGCAGTATAGCGCTGTCGCCGAGCTTGTCGTTGACCTACATGCATCCTCGCGGATCTCTGCCAAGTATCTCGCCCGAGACTACCCGACCTTTCCGTTGGCAAATCGGCTCGCCAATCTCGCTAGCGCGCCTCCTCGAGGCTTCGCACCAGCGCCAACACCTGGGGGTCCCCCGGAGCCAGCGCGCGCAGCCGCCGCGCGTACTCGATCGCCCGATCTCGGTCGCCAGCGTCGCGGGCGAAGGTTGCCAGTGCGACCAATATGTCGCGATTGGCGGGGAAGCGCGCATGAGCGGCGTCCAGCAGGCGGAGTGCTCCTTCAACGTCGCCGGACGTGTGTACGCCAACCCCAAGCACGTACGCGTAGCGCGCCACCGCCGGGGCCAGCTCGGCAGCGCGACGCAGGGGATCCAGAGCCTCCAGCAGCCGCTGGCGCCGCACCAGGGTCAACCCGAGGCTGTGGTACAGGGCAGCCTCGCCGGGGACGAGCCCTATCGCTGCGCGAAGGGCTTGCTCGCTCTCTGCCTCGCGCCCCTGTGCTCGGTAGAGATCCGCCAGGTTGATGTGGGCGGGGGCGAAGGTCGCGTCGATCTGGAGCGCTCGCTCGTAGTGGAGCTGCGAGGCCGGCGCATCACCGCGCACCATCGCCAACCAGCCCAGGTTAGTCTGCCCCTCCGGGCTGTCGGCGTGGAACAGCTGGGTGCGCCGGTACTCGTCTAGAACTTGCTGTAGCGTCGACCGGTACTGCGAGGGAATCGCGTCGGCCGGGAGCGCCGCCAGCGCGTGAGCAGCATCGAGCCGGGTCGGCAGATTCGAGTCACGCAGCATGGGGGCCAGCGCGCCAACGGCGGCCCGGGGATCAACGCTTGTCAGTACCTCGACCGCGGCTCGACGTACCAGCGGATCACCATCACCGAGCGCACCCTGGACCGCGGCGAGGGACGCCTGCGTGAGATAGGGCGGCAGCAATTGGAATGCCGTCGCCCGCACGATTGCCGGATTGGCGAGCCCTGCGGCCACGGCCAGAAGGCGGGTCTCTGACTCCGGATGGCCGGTCCGCGCTCCGGAGATGGCCTCTGTCCACTCCGCACCGCGCGTGCGGTCTTCTCCGTAGAGGCGACGGACCGCCGCTGCCGACCACCCCGCGCCCTCGTCTGCGTGGCAGGAGTCACAAGCGTTGGGAACGCCGAAGGCTGCGCTTTGGTCGGGTCGTGGAACGCGGAAGCCGTGGTCACGGCGCGGGTCGACGATCATGTAGGTGCGGTCCGGCATGTGGCAAGAGACGCACGCGGCGCCCTCGGTGCCGGTGTCGTGGAAATGGTGCTCCGGCGTGTCGAATGCCGCCGCCAGATGGCATTGATTGCACAGCGCGTTGCCCTGCGCGTAAACCCGCAGGGAATGGGGCTCGTGGCAGTCGCTGCAGGTAACCCCGGCGTCGTACATACGGCTCTGTACGAACGACCCGTAAACGAACACCTCGTCGAGAATCTGCCCGTCGGCGTGGTAAAGGACGTCGTCCAGCAGCGCGACTCGGTGCGTGTCGGCGAGGGGTAGACCGAACTCGTAGTCGTCGACCAGAGCACCGCGGCGTGAGTGGCATCGACCGCATGCCTCGACCTCTGGCTGCGCGGCGCGTCTCGGGTTGCGGGTGGCCAGCCCGGTTGTTGCGTCGATGGACCACGTAGGGTTGCCGTTGCTCAGGTCTACCACCAGCTGCATTGCGGCGGCGTCCAATCCGTCGGCATCGGAGCCCCCGTCGGCCCAGGCGGCGTGCCGGGAGCCCGGCCCGTGGCAAGCTTCGCAGGAGACATCGATCTCCGAGAAGGTGGTCTCATAGCGCTGCTCATCGGCGAGGTATCGCTTCTCGAGGTTGGTGGAGTGGCACTCCGCGCACATCCGATTCCAGTTCTGGCTGACCCCCGTCCAGTGCAATGGATCGCCCGGTTCGAGCACCAGGTCGGGGTAAAGGTCGAACCAGCGCTGCCCACCCTGGTCCTCGGCTCGAGCATCCCAGGCGATTCCGAGCGCTTGGTAGCGTCCTCCAGGGAGCTCGACGAGATACTGCTGCAGCGGCTCGACACCGAACGTGAACACCACGGGGTAGTCGACCGTCTCGCCGCTCGGCCCGAGAGTCCGCACCGAATAAGTGTCGCCGTCGCGCGAGAAACGCGTGTCTGCGCCGTCGTGGGTGAACGTGGCGTCGTCGAAATCCCCGAGCACGCTGTCCTCGGTTGCGTGCTGCATCGCCAGATCGTGGTGCGAGGCGGTCCACAGCTCGGTCTCACGCGCGTGGCACTCGGTGCAGCGGGTGCGACCGACAAAGGTCGCGGCGGTCTCGACGCGTGCCGAGGCGGCGTCCTCGGTCGGCTCCGGCGCCGCGCGTGGACTGCACCCAAAGGAGGGTAAGAAAGCGACGGCGAGAGCAAGAACTCCGACACGGGCGCGACGGTCGACGAGGTGAGCAACGCTGGATGGCATGGTGCAGCTAGCCTAGACCACTATCGCGTCGAGTTCCGTGCGCCGTTTCGAGATCCCGACACCGCGTTGGTCCGCCTCCGACGCCAAGTTCTTCAACGTCGAGAAGCCGGAAGGCACCATGAGGCCCATTCCGTGCCGCCCTGTTGTCGCCGTTGCCGACGATCGCCGCGATGGCTCAAGAAGGGCGAATCTGGACATTTCGCCACACTCTCGAAATACCGAGACCCGTTTGGGGCCTTGCATTGGTCTGATAGCCGCAACACGGTGGCTTTTCAGCCGCCAGCGGGTGTGCCGACGAACCACCCGTGGAGGTCTCAGCGGCCGAGCGTACAAAGGCGAGCCGCGACCTTCTTGGCCGACGGTGGTCGTTGAGCGCCTAGATAGGTTCGCGACTGGCGCTCGATTGGCACGGGCCGTGCAAACAGACCCAGGGTAATCGCCGAGCGGCGCCGTCGCGGGGAATCAGTTGGCGGCAGCTCTGCTCGACGGCCAGGGTAGACGCGCATCCAAGCTCACACGGGCGGTTCGATGGCTGAACACGCACTACTACAATCAGTTGGCGACCACATCCTCAGGGCACGTCAGGCTGCGGGCGTCGAGCAGCAAGAGCTGGCGCAGCGGATCGGTAAGACCGCGTCCTATCTCTCTCGTATCGAGAGCGGGACAGCCATGCCTTCGCTGCAGGTGATCGCCGACATAGCAGACGCGCTGGAGCTCGAACGCGAACCGCTGGAGCGCTTGGTATTGGGTGCGCAGGTCCTCAAGCTGGTTGGTAGCAACCTCAGCCTGGATGAGCTGAAGAGAGCGCTGTCCTATCTAGCTGCCGCCGACTCTCCACTCGATCGCGCTCTTTCTTGGACGGTAGGGAACACGCCGCAGCCGCATCCAGTCCGTCGTCTAGAGGCGTAGCCTCGACATGGAGCGTCGCCTAGCGGCTCGACTCTCCGATCGACGGCCTCAAGTTGGCCGCGTAATCCCGAGCTTCTTCATTCGGGAGCGCAGCGTGCTCGGGTTGATCCCGAGACGGTCGGCGGCGTTTCCAGCTCCGTTGATGGTTCCGCCACACGCTTGAAGCACGCTCAGGATGTGCTCCCGCTCCGCATCTTCTAGCCGTTCGGAACGTGTGTCACGGGTGCTGTCGGGAGAACGGATGTCACGCTCAATTCTCAGCTCCTGACCCGGCGAGAGAATACAGGCGCGTTCTACGAGGTTCTCCAGCTCCCGCACGTTGCCAGGCCAATCGTAAGCGATCAGTTGGTTCATGGCCGGTTCGGAAATGGTGTCGATCTTGATGCGCCGGCGAGCGTTGTTCCTCTCCACGAAGTACCACGCGAGGATCGGAATGTCCTCGGTCCGCTTGCGCAACGGCGGGAGCTCGATCGGAAATACTGCGAGCCGAAAGTAGAGATCCGACCGGAAACGCCTCTCGTCGACAGCCTCAGCCAGATTCCTGTTTGTTGCAGTGACCACCCGTACGTCGACCTTGATGGAGCTCTTGGAGCCGAGGCGCTGGAATTCCCTCTCCTGCAGCACCCGCAATAGCCGGGATTGTAGATCGAGGGGAAGCTCGCTGATCTCATCTAAGAAGATCGTGCCTCCGTCGGCGATTTCAAAGCGTCCCGCCCGCCGCTGCAACGCTCCCGTGAACGCACCCTTCTCATGGCCGAAGAGCTCGCTTTCGATCAGCGTGCTAGGAAGCGACGCGCAGTCCACTTTCACGAGAGCGTGCTTGCATCGCGGGCTCTGGTCATGGATTGCCTGGGCAATCAGCTCCTTACCAGTACCTGTCTCACCCTGGATCAAGACACTCGAGTCAGTACCTGCCACGAGCCCCACCTGCTGCATGATGTTCTGCCACGCGACACTCTTGCCTATGACGTCACGGCGGTGGACGGCGTCGTCCAGCTGTTCCTGAAGGTAGACGTTCTCGGCTTCGACACGAGAGGCGAGTGCACTGAGCGTCCTGCGCTCAGTGATGTCCTTGACGGAGCAACTCACGCCTAGGACCGTGCCGTCTGTGTTCTTGCGAGGGAAGTAGCTGTGTCGGTAGACCCTTACCTCTTCTGGATGAGCTGCCGTCGTTGCTTCGATCTCTCCATCGATGACCGGCTCCCCCGTTTCGACTACCTGGCGAGGTTGCGTCATGGCACCCGACGCAACCCCAGGAAGTAGCTCCTCGAGAGTTCTTCCCAGGTGCTCCTCCACACTAAAGCCGTTGATGGCGGCCAGCCACTCGTTGATGTGCACGAAGCGAAGAGCGGAATCGAAATAGCAGAGACCGATCGGTGCTTGCCTGTATAGAGCCGCGATCTCCTGTGGCGGAATCTCCTCGCTCACGTTCGTCCTCTCTGCGCTCCGTCCGTGCTCCGTCGCGAGACAAGAGCAGGTGGCTCGATATTTGGTGATCGGTAACGAGATATCAAGAGCCGGCCCTCGAATCCACCCGACCCGAGAGCCCCCCGGCACACTTGCGACCCCCTGGATCAAGCGCCGGCGCGCGAGTTCGTTGCTTACGATCCTTCACCGCCATTGTTCGGCACAGAAACTGCATTCGTAGCCGGTGCGATGCGTCTGCGAATTGTTCTCTCAAGGGAAAGCCGGTTCACCGTACTGACGCTTAGCGGGCGTCTCGCAGGCGATGGCGTCGCCGAGTTTCGAAGGACGGTGGAGGCAAGCGACCGGCCGATTCAAATTGATCTAGCCGAGCTCCGTTCCGCCGACCATGAAGGGATGTGCGAGCTACGGCGCGTTTGCGCCGAGGAGCAAGCGCACGTTGTAAACGCTCTACCGCATGTCGCGATGTTGTTAGAGGCAGATTCCAAGCCGCGCAACCGTGGTTGAAGCAAAGATGGTCCCGGGCAGTCCACAAGGTTCTCGATCGGCGGGCTCCCTGCTGTCGACCGGTGTGACCCGTCTCGCGGTCGCTCTCCTGGTCGGCGTATTCCTTATCGCGGGCGGCATCGCGCGAATGCTCTGGGCGTTCCGCGCCGGCGTTGGAATCTCCGCCGCCGAGCCTGTCAGGAGCGAGCCGTCGTGAGGGAGCCGTTCAATCCCGCCAACGAGCAAAGGACCGAATCCGGCCGTCGACCCGGAGGTGATGGGCGACCCCTTCATGTACCCGGCGGTGCATCGCCAGATGTCAGAGCGCGACGTCCTGGGTGTGTTCGGCGACGAGCTCACCGCACAGCTCGTCGAGCTCCCGGTGGGTGAGTGGAGTGGACCCGTTACCTCGGCCTTCGGGCTCCACCTGGCTCGTCTCGATGTCTTCGAGCCGGGCCGGCCCTCCAAGCTGTCCGAGGTGCGGGACGCGGTTCACCGTGACCTGGTGAGTGAGCGAACCCGCGCGGCGCAGCAGCGCTACTACGAGGGCGCTCTCGCACGATATACGGTGAGCATGGAGTGGCCCGATGGCATGGAGCCGGTCGCGATACCCGGAGTAGACGAAGAGTAGGGGCCAGCCACCCGACGTTTCGCGAAGTGATTATGTTCGCAGCGAACGAAGAACCAACGACCGGAGTGTTGCCATGACCAAATCGACGAGGAACCTTGCTCTCTCGCTGCTGGCCCTCATCGTTCTGAGCCCCGCTCCGGAACCGGCCGCGGCGCAGGACGGTCGCCCCAACGTGGTGCTCGTGTTCATGGACAACTTCGGTTGGGGTGAGCTCGGCGTGTACGGCGGTGGTGTGCTGCGAGGGGCGCCGACACCCCGCATCGACACGCTCGCCGCCGAGGGCATGCGGCTGCTCAACTTCAACGTCGAGGCGCAGTGCACGCCGAGCCGGGCAGCCATTCTCACGGGTCGCTACGCGATCCGCACCGGCAACGCCAGCATTCCGATCGAGACTCCCGTCTACGGCCTGACCCAGTGGGAGTACACGATGGCCGAGGTGCTCTCGGATGTCGGCTATACCACCGGCATGTTCGGCAAGTGGCATCTGGGCCATACGGAGGGCCGCTTTCCTACCGACCAGGGGTTCGACGAGTGGTACGGGATTCCGAACTCTTCGGATGAGAGCTCGTGGGCCGACGACACGCGTTTCCGTCCCGATGCTCACGAGTTCGCGCGCCTTGAGTACGTCATGGAGGGCCGCAGGGGCCAGCAGCCCCGAAACCTCCATGTCTACGACACGGAGCAACGGACGCTGATCGACGGCGAGATCACCGACCGGTCGATCGACTTCATGGAACGTCAGGCGGAGGCCGGCGAGCCCTTCTTCCTCTTTATTCCGTACACTCAGACGCACATGCCGATGATTCCACACCCGGAGTTTCGCGGGCGGACGCGCAACGGTGATTTCGCCGACGTGCTGGCGCAGACCGACGCCTATGTCGGACAGTTCCTCGACGCGGTCGATCGGCTCGGGATCCGCGACGACACGATATTCATTTTCACCTCGGACAACGGCCCCGACCCGACGGTTCCGCACGACAGCTTTGCGGGGCCGTGGAGCGGCAGCTACTTCACGGGCCGGGAAGGCTCATTGCGGGTGCCGTTCATCGCTCGGTGGCCGGATCAGATTCCGGGGGGAGCGGTCAGCAACGAGATCGTCCACGAGATGGATCTGTTCCCGACGATCGCCCGCATTGCCGGTGGCCGCGTCCCCGACGATCGCATCGTCGACGGCGTCGACCAACTCGACTTCTTCCGCGGCGAGCAAACAGCGTCGAATCGCGAGTCCGTGATCGTCTACGTCGGCAGCGATCTCTACGGTGTCAAGTGGCGTAACTACAAGATGATGTCGAAGGAGATCGACAAGGCGTTCGCAGACCCCACGAGGTCGTACGGTGTGCCGCTCATTTATGACCTGCACGTGGACCCTCGAGAGGCGAATCCGCTCAACTCGAAGTGGTACCACTCGGGTTGGATTCGATGGCCTGCGGGTGAAGCGCTGGTGCAGCACATCGGGTCGCTGCGCCGAGAGCCGCCGATCCGGCCGGGCACGCCGGATCCCTACACGCCTGGCTCATGAGCGCGCTGGTGCTCGGCTGGCATCCTACAGATCGAGAAACTCCCGCAGCGCCGCTTTGATCTCATCCTGCAGGGCGTCCGGGAGGACGCCTAGCTCCTTGCGAAACAGGGAGTTGTCCCACGCAAGAATCTGATCGATGAGAAGGTCGCTGTCTCGTTCGATGCCCGCGGTTTGGGCCGGGATTCGCACGCGAAGCGGGAAGGCGTCCTGAGCGGTCAGCTTGGTCGTAAGGGGGAGGACGACGGTGCTTCCGAGGCCGGCCTCCGCGAGCTCGCTCGGTTGGATGGCGAGGCAGGGGCGTTGCTTGCCGGGTTTGGTATGCACTCGAGGTTCGAGGTCGACGATGTAGACGTGCCACTGGCGCGGGGCCAGGGTCACAGCTTCTTCAAGCGGGTGTGCGGCCTGAACTCGGCGTTGATTGCGTCGCTTGTTGCGGCAGCCGCCCGGGCGGCCGAGCGCCAGCGCTCGATGCGGGCGCGTCGCTCCGCCTCGCGCTCCAGCAGCTCGAGGCCGGCACGCACGACCGCGATCTTGGTGCCTGCGCCGAGACGGGCCTTCAGATCTTCGATCCGACGGTCGTCCTCATCTTGGATGGTAAGGGGCTTTCCCATCTTAGCTCGCCGCATATTTCTTAGAATATATTCGTGAGTATATCTCATAGGGGTCCTTTGCCGGCCGTGAGGGCTCGCTTGAATGAGACGGCCCACGATCGATGCCGTGGCGATGCGACTGACTGAGGACCCCCCGCGTGCCCGTCTCCTTTGGAGCAAGAGGGGGCCGAAATCAACTTCCTCATGAGGTTGACCTCGTCCTCGGAGTCAGTACAGGATATGTACATGTCACAACTGAACATGCACATGACCAAGGCTTTCCGCACTGACCTGGAGCGCCTGATGCGCCTGAGGAAGATAAGGACGAAGTCCGAGGCGATCCGTACGGCGGTCACGGAAACGCTCGAACGCGCGACGGGCAATGGTGACGAGGTAGATTACCGAGGGTGGATCGGCGCCGCCCTGAAGGCACCTCTAGAGCTGAATCCGCGTTTCACCACGGATGACGACCTCTGGAACAAGGATGGTCGTTGATACGTCGGTCGTGCTGGCGGTCCTTTTCGAGGAAGAGCATGCCGCATGGGCGGCGGAGCAGCTGCAGCGCCATCGGGGCGAGCTCTGTATGAGCACGGTGAACCTGACCGAGGTGCTGATTCGGCTGCGGAGTCAGCAGCCAGAGCTCGCCGATGAGCTGTCGGAGCAGGTGCTCACGGGTGGGTTCCGCTTCGAAGCGCCAGACACCCGGCAGGCCGAGCTGGCGGCCGCGGCACGGCTGCGGTTTCCGCTCAATCTTGGAGATTGCTTCGCCTATGCCCTGGCAATCGCAGAGGACTGTGCGATTCTGACGACCGATGCCGACTTCCGTCGGCTCGATCGTCCGATTCTGTTTCCCGCCTGACGCCATTTTCGCCCGTTCGCTCGGTGGTCTCGCCGGTGAGCCGCCAGCCGAGCGAATAGAGCCTCCTGTGCTCTCGACGGGTGATGTCGACAGGGCCAGTAGGTGAGCGGCGCCCGCGGCGCTATCATGGCGCGCGGACCGAAACTCCAGGAGGCGACCCGATGACACAGAGATCTCGGACCGGCGACCGTTGCATGGTCGCGGTTCTTGGCGTGGTGCTGGCTTCGTGCGGCGCCGGAGGACCGACGGCGGAAGAAGCGGCCGACATCGCACTGGTCAACGGCAAGATCATTACCGTCGATGCTGCCGACAGCGTCGCCGAGGCCGTTGCGGTGAAGGACGGCCGTATCGTCGCGGTGGGCTCGGACGCCGACATCGAGGCGCTGGTCGGTGCCGACACGCAACGGATCGATCTGGGCGGCCGCGCCGCAACACCCGGGCTGCTCGACGCTCATGCCCACTTCGGCGGCGGCGGCGCTACCCGAATGTTCGTGCTCAGTCTGAGCTACCCGGAGGTGACCTCGGTGGCCGATGTAGTCGACAAGGTCGCCGAGCGCGTCGCGCAGGCCGAGCCCGGCGAATGGATCCGCGGGCGTGGCTGGGACGAGGGCAAGTTCGAGGAGCTGCGCTACGTGCTGGCGTCCGATCTCGACGCGGTGTCTCCCGACAACCCGGTGTGGTTGACCCACACCATGGGGCACTACGGAGCCGCCAACAGCCTGGCGCTGGAGATGGCCGGCGTCACCGGCGACACGCCCGATCCGCCCGGCGGCTCGATCGATCACGACGCCGACGGCAACCCGACAGGTGTGCTCAAGGAACGGGCGCAGGGTTTGGTGAGTGGCTTGATTCCGCCGCTCAGCCCCGAACAGGTTCGTGACGGCATGCGCGATCTGTCCCGTGCGTTCAATGCCGAGGGCATGACCGGGGTGAAGGATCCGGGCATCGGTCAAGCGACCTGGGATGCCTACGCCGACGTGCTCGCCGACGGCGACCTCTCAGTCAGGGTGTTCGTGCTCTGGCGTAGCCGAGGTGACCTTAGCGAAGCCGAGGCCCTGGCGGAGCGCATAGCCTCGTTCACCAAGCCCTACGAGTCGACCGGCGACGATCATCTGATCTCCGGCGGTATCAAGCTCATGATCGACGGAAGCGGCGGGGCTCGTACCGCCTGGCTACACGACGACTGGAACCGCGACTTCGACCAGGTCGACACCGGCAACCGGGGCTACCCGGTGGAGGAGCCGGAGCTTATCCGCGACAAGATCCGGTTGTTTCACGACGCCGGCCTGCATATCAGCACCCACTCGATCGGCGATCGAGGAATCGACTGGGTGGTCGACAGCTACGCCCTGGCGCTGGAGGACAATCCGCGCTCCGGGCTACGCCACGGGATCATCCACGCCAACATCCCCACCGACCACGCCATCGATACCATGGCGCGGCTAGAGCGCGAGTTCGATGCCGGGTACCCGGAGCCCTCGCCGCCCTTCATGTGGTGGATCGGCGATACCTACGCCGGCAACTTCGGGCCCGTTCGCGCGCTGCGCCTCAACCCGTTCGCCACCTTCGTCGAGAAGGGCATCCCGTGGGCTAGCGCCTCCGATTTCAGCGTCACGCCCTTCGAGGCTCGCTACGGCCTGTGGGCCTCGGTGGCGCGCCAGACGTTGCTCGGTGTGTACGGCGCCAATCCCTATGGCACCGACGAGTCGGTAGATATCCATACGGCGCTGCGCTCCTACACCATCTGGAGCGCACGCCAGATGTTCCTGGAGGACGAGATCGGCTCGATCGAGGTCGGCAAGTACGCCGACATAGCGGTCTGGGACCGTGACCCGTACACGGTGCCTACCGACGACATCAAGGACATGGTGTGCGAGCTGACGCTGTTCAACGGTCGTGTCGTGTACGTCAGCCCGCAGACCGCGCTCGAGGTTCCCTGACCACTCTAGTACTCCCCGGAGTTGATCATGCGCACCGATTGCCCGCCCCGGACCGCCGCGCTACCGGCGCTCCTCGTCACCGCTTTGCTGCTCGTCCCGGTGCTGGCCTCACCGGCCGCTGGTCAGGCTCCGGCAGACGGGCCGCGCGCCATGACCTTCCTCGATATGCAGGAGATGGCGCGGGCGGGCGCCTTTGCTCCGAGTCGCGACGGCAAGTGGATGCTCTACACGGTCACCACGCCCGACTGGGAGGAGGCGACGCAGCAGTCCGATGTCCACCTGGTGTCGCTCGAGCAAGGGGCGGCCTCGGCTCGCCGCATGACCTATACGGACGACAAGAACGAGCACTCCCCACGGTTCTCGCGCGACGGGCGCTTCTTCGTGTTTGCGTCGAACCGCGACGCCCGGGGAGGTCGCGGTAATGACAGCGGTGGTGATGGCGAGGGGGGTGGCGGCAACAAGGACCAGCTCTATCTGATGCGGCCGGACGGCGGCGAGGCGCGGCGCATCACCGATGCCGACGACGGCGTATCGGACTTCGCTTTCAGCCACGACGGACGGTGGCTGGCTTACCGCAGCGGCGAACCTGGCCGGGAGCAACTACTCCGGTTGCCGATACAGGGAATCGACACGGCGATGGCCGCGCAACTGACCGACAACGACGCCGGAGTAGAGGACTGGGAATGGGCGCCGGATAGTAGCCGCATCTACTTCATCAGGCCCGATCGTGCCGATGTGGACGACCGACTCCGCAAGGAGATGGAGTTCACCGTCGACATCCGCAATCAGGAGACGCCGCTGTCGAGCCTGTGGGCGCTAGAGGTCGATACGCTGGCGACAACTCGGTTGACCGACAGTCCGGAGATGAGCGTGACCCGCTTCACGATCTCCGACGACGGCCGCTGGGTAGGTTTCGTCGGGGCTTCTGCCGAGCGCTACGAGCGCAACATCACCGAGGAGCGCATCAACGCCGACCTGTATCTGCTGGAGACCTCCACCGGGGAGGTGGAACGGCTGACCGACAACCACGAGGTCGGCGAGAGCCCCATCAGCTTCTCGCCCGACGGCCGGTTGCTGGCGTTCTCGGCCCCTGACGACCTGACCGCCTACAGCATGAGGAACCGGCGCATCTATGTGCGTGAGATCGCCGATCGAGGCGGTGTGCTCCGCAAGGTGGGCGCTGAATTCGACGGCCACGCCTCGCCGGCCTTCTGGTCGGACGACGGCGGCACGGTCTTCTTCAATGGTGGTGTCCGCGTCACTCGCCAACTGCACTCCGTAGATGTGGCTACCGACACGGTGCAGCAACTGACGCATGAAGACGCCGCGCTGGGCGTTACGCGCGACCACGACTCCGGCGTGCTGTTGATCAACTACGCCGATCCGAACACGCCACCGACGCTCTTTACCGTGGCCAGCGTCGAGGACGTGGGCAGGCGCACGGCGTGGCGGCAGCTCGTCGACGTGAACCGCCAGGTCGAGGGTCTGCTCCTGGGCGAGGAGACCGAAGTTACCTGGACGTCGACCGACGGCGACCAGGTAGGCGGTGTGCTGGTCAAGCCGGTCGGCTACGAAGAGGGTACGCGCTACCCGCTCATCGTGGCGATCCATGGCGGGCCGGCGGGTGCCGACACGCTGCGGTTCAACGGCGGCTACGGCTCGCAGGTGTACGCCGGTGCCGGATACGCGGTGTTGAAGCCCAACTACCGTGGCTCGTCCAACTACGGTGAGGCGCATCGCACCGCCATCGTCGGCAACTATTTCCCGCAGGGCTACGACGACATCATGACCGGCGTCGACCACCTCATCGCCGAGGGCATCGTCGACCCCGATCGCATGGGCGCGCTCGGCTGGAGCGCCGGGGGCCACTGGTCGAACTGGATCCTCACCCACACCGACCGCTTCAAGGCGATCAGCTCCGGTGCGGGCACCTCGAACTGGATCTCGATGTACGCGCAGAGCGACGTGCAACGGAACCGCCAGTTCTATCTCGGCAACGACCTCCCGTACGACAACTACGATGCTTACTGGGAGCAGTCGCCGATGAAATACATCAAGAACGCCAAGACGCCGACGATGATCCACGTAGTCGAGGGTGATCCACGCGTCCCGAGCCCGCAGTCGGTGGAGCTGCACATGGGGCTCAAGAAGCTCGGGGTGCCGACCGAGCTGTTCATGTATCCGGGCCGCAGCCACGGCATTCCCGACCCGCGCAACCGGCTGGTGAAGTCGGTCAGCGAGATGGCGTGGATGGATTACTACGTGCGCGGCATCGGCGAGAAGTTCGCCTGGCGTGACGTGCTCGAGACGCTCGAAGCCGATGACCAGCCGGCCGCCGGTGCACGCCGCTAGCCAGATAGCGTCTCGACCGCACCGCCCCGTCGCGCCGATCGGTACAGAGCCTCGATGACGCGCATGTTCTGCGCCGCCTCCCCAGCATCGTAGCGAAGCGGCAGGTCGTCGAGAACGCAGTCCGCGAAGTGCTCCACCATGAGTTGGTACTCGTCGGCGCCCTCGACGGTGTGTGTCGTGCTGTCGCCGCGGCCGCCGTGCTGATGAATCTGCACTTCCTCGGTGCCCGGCAGGAAGGCCGCCGGCACCTGGAGATGCCCGTCCGTCCCGGCGATCTCGTACGCTTCCCGCCGCTCCAGCGTCAACGCGCAATCGAACTGCGCCAGCAGCCCATCGGCGAACCGCATCGTACCCGCCATCAGGGTGTCGACGCCGCTCGGACCCCACTCCGCCAGCGCCTGTACCTCCAGAGGCTCGCTGCCGGCGACGGTTCGGCTGATGTTGACGCAGTAGCACCCGACATCCATCAGCGCGCCACCGCCGAGCTCTGGCTGCAGACGGATGTTGTCCGGCTTGGTGAGGCGAAACGTGAACGCGCTATGGATCACGTGCGGCTCGCCGACGGCACCCGACCGCACCATCTCCACGACCTTCGCGGTGCGCGGATGGAAGCGATACATGAACGCCTCCATGAGCTTCACGCCGTTGGCGTCGGCGGCCGCCTGCATCTCGGCGCACTCCTCGGCGGTAAGCGCCAGCGGCTTCTCGCAGAGCACGTGCTTGCCGTGTTCGGCGGCACGAATCGTCCACTTTCGATGCATGCTGTTGGGCAGCGGAATGTAGACGGCGTCGATGTCTTCCTGTGCAAGCAGGGCCTCGTAACTACCGTATGAGCGAGGAATGCCCGCTGTCGCGGCGAATGCCTTGGCGCCCGACGCCGTGCGGCTGGCCACCGCCACCAACTCGCCGTTGCTCGACGCCTGGATCGCCGGGTTTACCGCCCAGCGGCCGATGTTCGCCGTGCTCACCACACCCCATCGCAGCGGGCGGTCGCTCATGGACGATCTCTCCTTGTCACAGGTCGCCTCGCGGTTCCTTGCGAACCTCGCTGCCTCGGGACCAGGCTACAGGCTGCCTCCCGGCGTCGTCTCGACCTCGTCGCGAAGCGGCAGCTCCACCCAGCGCCGCTGGCGGTGCGAGAGCGTGACGGCGTTGATGACCTCCTGCACCCGCGCACTCTGGGCGAAGTTTCCCTGGTTGGTAGCGTCTCCGGCGATGATCTCCCGGCAGAAGTCGTGCACCAGGTTGCCATAGAACGCCGTGCTCCAGTCGTCGTCATCCTGGGCCCCCGGTGGGAAGTAGCGGCTGGGAATCTCTTGTTGCACGAACTCGACTGCATCGGGCTTGGCGGTGTGGATGGTCTGGATGACGCCGAACTCCTCGACCAGGCGCACCTGGATGGCTCCCTCCTCGCCGTAGATCCGCGCCTCGATGCCGGGATAGTTGCCGACCGTCACGTAGCTCGACTGCATCGAGAACAGCGCGCCGTTGGCGGCCTCGCCCATGAACATGTCGGCGTCGTCGATGTTGATGCGCTCGCGCCCGCTGTCGAGGTTGGTGCGGCGGCGCTCGGGAACCATGTTCGCCAGAATGCCAACCACCTGCGTCAGGTCGCTGTCGATGCACTCGAGACCGATGTCGATCGTTGGTGCTCCGTATCCCTCCAGCGAGGACACGGTGATGCCCTCGCGGCTGGGGTCCGCTCCCCACTCTGGCTCGGCCGCCGGCTTGCTCTTGTGGATGCGCTTGTCCATCGGGTTGTCGGGATCGAGCCACTGCGAGTTCTGCTCGTAGCCGTTGAACACGAACGGGCGCCCGATGAAGCCGTCGCGGATGAGGTCGAACATGTACATGACCGCCGGCGCGTAGCGGAAGGTCAGCCCGACCTTGGTCTTCAGGCGCTTCTGCTCGGCCAGCGCATGAGCCCGCCAGACATCGCGATAGTCGTGGCACACTGGCTTTTCCACCAAGCAGTGCTTGCCGGCATCCAGGGTTTCGAACACCAGCTCTTCGTGCTCGGCGCGCGTCACGATGTCGACCACGTCGATGTCGTCACGCTCCAAGATCTGCCGGTAATCGGCATAGACATCCGGGATATCAAACTCCTCCGCTCGCGCCGTGGCCAGCTCGCTATCGAGATCGCAGATCGCCACCAGGTCGCACAGCGGCGAGCGACTGAATCCCGGCAGGTGAGCCGATCGCGCCCAGCGACCGGCGCCAACAACGGCAACGCGCAATATCTCGGTGGTCACGGAGTTTCTCCGGCTTCGATTCGCTCGGCGTGATGGCAGGCCACCCAGTGGTCACCGGGATGGCGGGAATCTCCCATGGTGCGGTACTCCGGGTCCTGCTCGGAGCAGATGTCGGTGGCGTAGGGACAGCGGGTGTGGAATCGACAGCCCGGCGGTGGGCGCATGGGGCTGGGAACCTCGCCTTCGAGTCGCGCGCGATGGCGCTCCGGAGCGGCGTCGGGATCGGGCTGCGGGATGGCCGCGACCAGCGCCTGTGTGTACGGATGTAGGGGGCGCTCGAAGATCCCGTCACGGTCGCCGAGCTCGACGATGCGGCCGAGGTACATCACGGCGATGCGATCGCTGAGATGGCGCACCATCGAAAGGTCGTGCGCAATGAACAAGTAGGTGAGGCCGAGATCGTCCTTCAGATCGCTGAGCAGGTTGACGACCTGTGCCTGGATCGACACGTCGAGGGCGGATATGGGCTCGTCGGCGACGATGAATCGTGGGCTGGTGGCCAGCGCTCGTGCGATGCCGACCCGCTGTCGCTGACCTCCCGAGAGCTCGTGCGGATAGCGGCCGGTGAAGCTCGTATCGAGGCCGACGAGCTCGAGCAGCTCACCGACCCGGTCGGAGCGACTTTGCGGACTGCCGATGTCGTGAATGTCGAGTGGCTCGGCGATGGTCTCATCGACGCGCCGCCGCGGATTCAGCGAAGCGAACGGATCCTGGAAAATCATCTGCATGTGCCTGCGGGCTCGACGCAGGTCGGCGGGCTCCAACCTGGTGAGGTCCTCGCCCTCGAAGACCACCTGGCCGGAGGTCGGTTCGTCGAGCTGCAGGACCGCTCGACCGGTGGTCGTCTTGCCTGAGCCACTCTCGCCGACCAACCCGAGAGTCTCGCCCGGGAAGATGTCGAAGCTCACGCCGTCCACAGCTTGGATGGAGGCAACCTGTTTCCTCAGGAAGCCCCGCAGTACCGGAAAGTGCTTCTTCAGCTCACGTACTTCGCATAGGGGCGCCGGCGTGCGTTCGGTGCTCATGGAGTTGGCCCGTTCGTGGTTTGTGCGGCTACTTCCTCGGCTCGCCAGCAGGCCGACGCGTGCTCTGACGCTGCTGCCTCCAGCGGCGGCATCTCCTGATGGCAGCGGTCGACGACAAACGCGCAGCGCGGTGCGAACGGGCAGCCCACGGTCGGTAGCGACAGGTCAGGCGGATGCCCGGGAATGGCTGCAAGGCGCTCGCCCGCCGGCCGCGTAGCGCTCGGCATCGAACGGAGCAGGCCGAGGGTGTACGGGTGACGGGGGCGACGGAAGATCTGGCGAACCGGTGCATGCTCGACAATGTGGCCGGCGTACATCACGGCGACCCGGTCGACCAGACCCGCTACCACCGCCAGGTCGTGGGTGATCCAGAGGATCGCCATACCGAGCCTGCGTTGGAGGCTCTGGACAAGGTCGACGATCTGCGCCTGGATGGTCACGTCGAGCGCCGTGGTGGGCTCGTCGGCGATGAGCACGGCCGGGTCGCAGGACAGCGCCATGGCGATCATCACCCGCTGACGCTGGCCGCCCGAGAGCTGGTGTGGGTAGTCGAGCAGACGATCGGCGGGATGCGGAATCCCCACCAGCTCGAGAAGCTCCAGTGCCCTCGACCGGGCGGCCGAGGCAGGCAGGCCCTGATGCCAGGTAAGCGACTCCGCGATCTGCTTACCGATGGTCAGCACCGGGTTGAGCGAGGTCATCGGGTCTTGAAAGATCATCGCGATCTCACGACCCCGAACATGGCGCCACTGCGCCCCGGACAGCTCCAAGACGTTGTCGCCGTTGAGAATCACCTCGCCGTGCTCGACGGAGCCCGGCGATGGCACCAGCCCCATCAACGACAGGGCGGCGACAGTCTTGCCGGAGCCGCTCTCGCCGACGATTGCGAGCGCCTCTCCAGGGTCGAGCGTGTACGACACGCCGTCGACGGCGGTGATCGGCTCGCCGTCGGTCTCGAACCTCGTCGTCAGGTCGCGTACCTCGAGCAGGTGAGCCGGCTTGGCGGCGGACGAGGGTGACGAGCGCGTGCCTCGACGGCGCCGTCGCCTCAGGCGTCGGCCAGATCGTTCCCCGGTCGGGTCGAATGCCTCTTGCAGGCCGTCACCGATGAAGTTGACCGACAGCACGACCACCAGGATGGCAAACCCCGGGAACACCGTCAGCCACGGGCGGGTCGCCATCGTTACCTGGGCCTCCTGGAGCATGTTGCCCCACGTCGGGGTTGGTGGTTGCACCCCGAGGCCGAGGAAGCTCAGCGAGGACTCGAGAATGATGGCGTTGCCCACAGCGAGCGTGGCGCCCACCACGATCGGCCCGACGGCGTTCGGCAAAATGTGGCGCAGGATCAGCCGTTTATTGCGGGCGCCCAGCCCGCGCGCCGCCTCGACGTAGCCGCGCTGCTTGATCGACAGCACCTCGGCACGCACGACGCGGGCGGTCGCCATCCAGCTCAGCAACCCGACGATCAGCGCCACGGAGAGCGCGCCGGCGCGCGAATAGGCGCTCAGCACGATGAGCAGGGGCAGTGCCGGGATCGAGTAGGCGACGTCGGTCAACCGCATGAGCACGGCGTCGATACGGCCGCCGTAGAATCCCGCCAGCGCACCGACCAGCGAGCCGATACCCGTACCAATCGCCGCTGCGAGCACCCCGATGAGGATGGAGATGCGGCCACCGTAGAGCACGCGGGTGAACAGGTCGCGGCCGAGATCGTCGGTACCCATCCAGTGCGCCCCTGACGGTGCTTGCCGGATCCCACCGAGATCGATGGCGTCGAACTCGTACGGAACGATCAGCGGTGCGGCGATACAGGCCAGCGCCATGATCGACACCACCCCCACCGCCACCACGGCCGGCACGTGGGCTCGCATCCGCCGCCAAACGGGTCCGGTCCAATCAGTCATAGCGAATGCGCGGATCAAGGACGCCGTAGACGACATCGGCAACGAGATTGAAGACCACGACCATCAGCGAGCCCATCAGCAGAATGCCCATCAGCAACGGGTAGTCGCGAGCAAACATCGCCTGCACGAAGAGCCGGCCGATGCCCGGCCACGCGAAGATCGTCTCGGTGATCACCGCGCCCGAGAACAGATCGGCCAGGTTGAGGGCCATGATCGAGACCAGGGGGATCAAGGCGTTGCGAACGGCGTGCACGCCCACCACAGCGCGCTCGGGGAGACCCTTGGAGCGAGCGGTGCGCACATAGTCGCTGCGCAGCGCGCTGATCAGGCTGGCACGTAGATAGCGCGACCAGCCGGCGATGTTTCGGAACGAAAGCACCGCGGCGGGAAGGATCAGATGCTGTAGATGATCCCCCAGCGAGGTGGCGCCGACCGTCTCCGTGCCGGCCACCGGCAGCCATCCGAGCCGCACCGAGAACAGCAGTTGCAAGATGAGCGCGAACCAGAACACCGGCATGGCGATGCCGACGAAAGACGCGCCGGTGGCAACGTGATCGATGAGGCTGTGCTGTTTGACGGCACTGAGAATACCGATCGCCACAGCGAGGATCGCGGCGAGCACGAACGAGGTGGCCATTAGCTCGAGAGTGGCCGGCAAGCGCTCGCCGATCATCTCCGCAACAGGTCGAGTTGTGGAGAAGCTCACACCGAGGTCCCCGGTGAGCGCTGCCGAGAGCCACCGGAAGTACTGCACGTAGATCGGCTGGTCCACACCCAGCCGTTGTCGGTAGCTCTCGATAACCTCCGGATCGATGAATCGTCCGGTTTGGAGAAGGCTACCCTCGGGTCCGCCCGGTGCGGCCTGGATGACGGCGAAGACCACCATCGAGATGCCGAGCATGAGCGGTACCATCTGTAGTAGACGGCGGCCGAGGTGGGCGCTCACGGGCGCGCAGGAACCGGTAGCTCGCCGCCAGCGCGTAGCGGCAGGCGTCCGAAGTCGCTGCTATCGACGCAGGTCCCACTCATAGAGGTTCCAGAAGCTGCCGAAGTTGGTGCCGCTGCCGCGATAGTTGACGACGCGTTTGCTCACTACCTCAGGGGTAACGCCGTAGTAGATCGGTAGAGATCTGGCGCTCTCCGCCAACAGCACCTGGACAGTATCGAGGAGCGGCTTGCGCACCGCGAAGTCGATGGCGCGGTCCGAGCGCCTCATCATGATGTCGAGCTGCGGATCGCACAGGCCGGTCATGTTGTTGGATCCGTCGCAGAGGTAGAGGTTGCTGACGCTGGGATCGGCCGAAAGGAACCAGGCGCTGACGATGGCCTCCCACTCGCCGCGTCGCCATTGCTGTGTCCAGGCGGCGCTCTCCATGGTCACGAACGTGACCTCGATGCCGATGGCTTTGAGCTGCGCCTGGATCACCTGCGCGATGGCGATGCGCTCGCGATCGCCGGCGCGGTTGATCATGGTGAACGAGAAGCGCTCGCTCCCCTTAGACCGCACTCCGTCGGGTCCGAGATGCCAGCCTGCCTGCTCGAGTAGCTCGGCAGACCGCCGTGGGTCGAACGCGTACTTTGGCACTTCGGGGTTGTGGTACGGGCTCGCCGGATTGACCGGCGTGTCGGCGACGCGCACGGTCCCTTGCATCAGGCCGTCGGCGATCGCCTGACGATCGATGGCGTGGAAGATGGCTCGACGCACGTCCGTATCAGCGAACAGCCGCTCTCCGTGCTCGGTGCTGATACCCAGATCCAGGTGCATGAATCGGTTCGAGGTCACCAGGTGGATGTCGTAACCGGGTAGATTGGCAACCTCGCGTACCTGGGTCGGCTCGATCTGGCCATAGTCGTAGCGACCCGTACGCATGGCATTCAGTCGGGCGTTGGAGTCGGGCACGAACGACCACACGATCTCGTCGATGCGCGGATATTGCGGCCCGCGCCGGTAGTCGTCGTTGCGCACCACGCGGATGTACTCGCCGGCTCGCCACTCGGCGAACTTGAAAGGTCCGGTGCCGATGGTCTCGGTGCCGCGGTTGTAGGGCACGTAGTTGATGATCTCTCGCGTGGACATCCCGCCCAACACGTGCTCAGGCAGGATCGCCTCGAACAGGCCAGCGTAGTAGCCGTAGGCGTCGTCCCAGCGCATCACCACGGTGTAGTCGTCTGGCGTCTGGCAGTCGATGATGCCGAGGTACTGGTCGCGGTTGTAGGTTTCAGAACCGTCGCTGGTCACGAAGGCCCAGGTGAAGCACACGTCGGCGCTGGTGAATTCCTCGCCATCATGCCAGCGTACGTTCTCGTGCAGCTCCCAGGTCATGTCGAGGGTGCCGTCCTCGTTGCGCACGATCAGGCCGTTGTCTTCGGTCGGGATCTGCTTGGCCAGCACCGGGATGAAGGTGCTGTTCTCGTTGGTGGTGATCAGGCCCTCGACGATGCTGGAGTGGATGTCGATCAACATCTGACTGGTAAACGCGTTGAGCACGTCGATCTCGCGGTTGTAGGCGACGCGCAGGATCTTTCGTGCTCCGTCGACCGGACCTGCCGCGTCGTCGGGCACCGTTTGACCGCAGCCCCAGACCAGCAAGCCGATGATGGCGCAGGCGGCGACTCGACCTGAGCTAGCCGTCATCGGCACGGCTCCCCTTCATATGAGCGGCGATCAACGAGACGGGAATCGACCCGTACGAGAGCAACTCGTCATGGAATTCGCGCAGGTCGAAGTCTTCCCCATCACGCACCGACAGCTCCTGTCGGAGCTCGTGGATCGCGTTGGTGCCCAGCATGTACATGGCTGCCGTTCCGGGGAACATGCTGTTTTGTACGGCGCCGGCCATCGCCGCCGCGGGCGCCATGAGCGCCGTGCGCTCATAGTAGTCGGCGGCCTCCTGCAGAGAGAACTGGCCGCAGTGCAGCCGCACGTCGACAACCGCCCGAGCGCACATCCGCATGCGCGATTGGTGCTCCGAGTATTGTTCGAGCGGCGTCAGGGCTCCCGCTTCGCTCATCAGGTCGGTGGCGTAGCAGGCCCAGCCCTCGGCCATGGTGCCGCCGCAGAACATGGCGATGCGCGATGCGCAGTCAACTGCGGCGATACGGCCGATGCGGGAATGGGCGCGGAACGCATGCCAGTTCTGCACGTGATGGCCAACGCCGGCGTGGTGGATCACGTGATTGAGCTTGATGACACTGTCGTTCTTCGCGTGCAGGAACTCACGTTGCTCTTCAGGCGAGGCGCTGGCGTCGAGCGGTGGTAACAGCACCTCGTGCACCGGCGGCCGGTTGACCGCCGCCGGCGATCGATAAACGAGGAAGTACAGATAGGGTGCAGCCGCCCGGGCCCACTGCGGTCGGGCGACGAAACGGATCGGAAACTCCGGCCAGGTGAGTAGGGCCTGGTCGCGGACGATCTCGCGCGACTCGTCCCAGAGCTCCTGATGGCGCAGGTAGTAGCGGTCTGGTGGCGGGTACGCCGCCCGCAGCCCGGCGAGTGCCTCGGTGCTGCTGTCGGCGTCGAAGTCCTCCGCCTGCTCGCTTAGCCGGGCGGCGGCCTTGGAAAGCTCGTCCTGCGCCCTCGCGGCGATCACGGCGGCGCTGTCGTCGACACAATGGCCCTCGCGCAAGTACATCGCGAATGCCTCTTCGCCGCAGGCATAGGTGGATGTTGTCGCCTCCAGCAGGTCGTGCTCGAGGTAGGAACGGAACTCGGCGAACGCTGTGGTCGCCGCTGCCGCCGCTGCCGTGAGGCCAGCCGCGTCGATGCACTGGTCGGCAGCCAGGACTCCCAGGCCTGTGTTGAGGAAGGCAGCAGCGCCGTCGCACTCGCGGATCGCACGCTTGGTCCAGCCAACTGGCGCTCGGCGCACGTTGGTCTCGCCCTGAGCCAGCAGCGTCGGGATCTGCCGCATCCGTGCGAGCGCCGCCTCGGTGCGCTCGGTGCGCTCGGTGCGCTCGGCGCCAGGCGCGGAGTTGGTGAGGAACAGCGACATGACCCCGAATACGGCCTCGCCCGTGTACAGGCTCGGGTTGCCGCGATGGAAGTGGGTCGACTGCAGCTCCCAGATCTGGGTGCGGAGGAAGCCCTGGGCGAGGCGCAGGTCGACACGCTCGAAGGCCGAAATCGTGTCGGTTGGCAGATCCTGCGACTCGCGCAGCAGGCTCTCAGCGTCGGCGAGGGCATCGCCGGCGCCGTTGTCGGACAAGTCCGGGAGTCGATGATCCAGGTGGTGAGCGCCGATGAACGTCGCGTTGACCGGTCTGTGCGTGTAGTAGGAATCGAAGAACCTGTCGAGCCACGCGCCGGTAGCGTTTGTCTCAGCCAACATGGCGCCGATTAGAACACATGCGACACTGCTGGCATGGGGAGCCTGACGCCGTCCATCTTCATTGTCGGCGCCGCTGGCGGTTCGCGGCTCATGCGAAGGTCGGTCGCTGGGATGCGCTCGGATTGATGGATGCCCGCGAGTGGAACGAGTACTACGCCGACAGCGACCAGGCGTGGACGCGGCCCGACGATGACGTGGTCGACGAGGTCGCTGGCCTACCGGTCGGTCGGGCGCTCGATCTGGGCGCCGGCGAAGGCGCCAACAGCATCTGGCTGGCGCGTCGCGGCTGGCAGGTCACGGCGATAGATCAGGCGCCCGCCGCGATCGAGACGCTTGTGCGGCTGGCCGCGGCCGAGGGCCTCGCCATTCGGGGGGAGGTAGCCGACATCGCTGAATACCGTCCCGGTGCGCGGTACGACCTGTCGCTCATCTGCTACGTGCACTTGCCGCCCGCGACCCGCGAGCGAACGTTGGCCAATGCGGCAGCGGCGCTGGCGCCCGGCGGCGTGCTGTTGCTCATCGGGATTCCGGCGCCGGATCGGGACGACGCCGGCGTCGGCGAGATGTCGAGCGTTACGCCGCGGATGCCCGAACCGCTGTCGCTGCTCCCTGAAGTCCCAGACGAGATTGGAGGGTCGCTCCGCCAGCTGACCATCGAGCGATGCGACGTGCGCCGCCGAACCATTGGCAGTGTGGAGGGGGAGCTACACGCCGACGTGCTGTTGATCCGGGCGCGTCGCCCGGTGGCCAGAGTCGAGCGGTATGGATCGACCTACGAAGCAATGATGGAGTGATCTATGGAACTTCTCAGCCTCGACAACCTCGTGACGCTGGCGCTGCTGACGCTTCTGCAGGGCGTGCTCGGCTTCGACAACCTGCTGTACGTGGCGCTTGAATCCAAGCGCGCCCCGGAGGGGCAGCGGGCCTCCGTGCGGCGCTGGGGTATAGGTATCGCCATCGGGCTCCGCATCGTGCTGCTGTTCGCCCTGACTAGCATGATCCGTTATTTCCAGGCCCCGGTTTTCACCCTGCAAAGTACCGGGCTGGTGGAGGGCGCGTTCAATGTCCACAGCATCATCGTGCTGTTGGGCGGTGCATTCATCATCTACACGTCCACCAAGGAGATCTTCCACATGATCGGTGTCGACGATCTCGAGCACGAGGAGCGCGGTGCCCGCCCGCTCCGCACCATCGTGCTGTGGATCGTGGCCATGAATCTGGTGTTCTCCTTCGACTCGATCCTCAGCGCCATGGCGCTCACCGACGTGTTCTGGGTCATGGCGACAGCGATCATCATCGGCGGCGTGATGATGATCTTTCTCGCCGACAGCGTTGCCGAGTTCCTGCAACGCAACCGCATGTACGAGGTGCTGGGGCTCTTCATCCTGTTCGTGGTCGGCATCATGCTGCTGTCGGAAGGCGGACACCTGGCCCATCTCCGCCTGCTCGACAACCCCGTCACGCCGATGAGCAAGACGACCTTCTACTTCGTCATCGGCGTGCTGGTGCTGACGGACATCGTGCAGAGTCGATACCAGAAGAAGCTCCTGGCCCAGCGTGCACACCGGGCGTGATGCGCGACTTGGAGCCTGCGTCCAAGTCACCACGGCCAGCTGCCGGCACGCTCGCACCTGCCGCCAGGGCGTGCCGTCGGGATGAAAACACCTCGAGGGTGTAGCGGGTCGGATGCCGCTACCTAGAGCATCAGCAAGTACGTGAACTTCAAGATGATGGCGCGGTTCTTCGGCCGTATCGCCGTGCCGGTGCCCCAGTCCTGGTTGTAGACGAGGAAGAGGTCGGCGCCGGGACGGTAGATCCAGTTGAGGCGAGAGTTCAGCGTCAGGAGGTCGGTGGTGTTGTTGTACTGCACCAGCGTGTTCCAGTACAGGTTGGGTGAAAAGGCCAGCTTGACGCGCTCGCGCACGACGCTCGCCTGGAAGGAGCCGGCCGGCAGGTCGACGTCGTTGTAGCTCCACACCGTCTCGGCCGACAGCAGGCGGCTCAGGCGCAGGCTCAGCGTGCTGTTGCCCATCAAGCGATTGCCGCCGAAGAAGCTGCCCTTGGTGTAAAAGCCGAAGAACGACACCGGCCTGCTGCCGTCGGTGCGCAGGAAAAGGCCGACGTCATTGAAGTGGTATTCGCCGGGCGGGATGATGATGCCATCCTGTATCTCGAAGTCTTCGAGAATGCGCTCGAAGTTGTAGCTGGCGAAAAAGGACACGCGATCGCCGGCACGGGTATCGAAGCCGAAGAACCGCACAGTCGCGTCGACGGTCTCGACGGTCCCGTCGGAAAGCGTCACGATCTCGGTGCGCTGGTTGAAGTTCAGGTTGCGGATGCCAAGCTTGTTCGCCGGGCGGGGCTCGAAGTCGACGCTGTAGTCGTAGCGGCGAATGCCATCGCGGAGCAGGAATCCCATCGCCGGCCGGAAGTCGTCGCGGATCTCGGTGAAGCTGGCGCGCGCCCGCCAGATACGACCGCGATAGTTGAAGCCGCCGCCTGCCGCCCAATCGGTGACCTCGTCGCTGCCGAGCTCCTTGTCGCGGCTCGCCGCGAAGAAGCCGTTGAAGCTGACCGCACGAGAAACATTGATCTCGGTATCGATGCCGGCGACCCGGTTCCACTCGTCTTCGCTTACCTGCTTGTTGGTGAAGATCGCGCCGATGCTGGAGCGCTCTCCCATGTTGCGCTTGATCCGCCCCACCCCCCAGTTGGTGGCCGCCACATCGATGTCGCCGTCGTCTCCGAGACCGCTGACGGCGCGCGTCTGCACATCGAGCAGTCCGAAGTTCCAGCCGCCGGCGCGACCCGTGAGGCGCGCTCCCGCCTGTATCGGGATGATCGAGTTCTCCTCCAATCCGATGCGCCGCGAGAAGAACATGCGCAGCAACGGCCCACGCATTCCGCCCCCTTGACCCTGGCTGGGACCGAAATCGAAGATGCCGCCGTTCTCGAGAAAGAACTCGCGCTTTTCCGGGAAGAACAACGAGAATCGCGTCAGGTTGATGCGCTCGTCGTCGGCTTCGACCTGGGCGAAGTCGGTGTTGGCGGTGAGGTCGAGCGTCATGCTGTTGCTGATGCCCCAGCGCAGCAGATCCAGGCCGCCGTCGTATTCCTCGACGCCGCGGACGGGCCGGGTCTCGAAATCGAGTGCGCTGGTGGCGATGCCGAACGGCTTGGCACGCAAGTTGATGCCAGGCTCGAGATCACCCATCCCGGTGAGCTCACCGGCGAGCGACAGCCGCGGCAGGTTGGCGTCGCGCCCCACCGGCGCCCAGAACGCGTCCTCGTTGGTGCGCCGGATGAGGCGGCGGATGTTCAGGCCCCAGGTATCGCCATCGCCGTCGAAGCGCAGGGTGGAGAAGGGGATCGACATCTCGGCGCTCCAACCCTCCGGTGTGCGTGTGGCAGCGGCGTTCCAGACGCCGTCCCATTCGAACCTGGGGTTGTTCTCGTCTTCAATCAGAGCGTCGGCGCGGGCGCCGTTGGGGTTGGTCTCGAAATAGAAGCCGTTGCGCTGGTCGAGAAACGTATCGAGGACGATGATGATGGAGTCGTCGTTGCCGTAGGCGCCCGAGGCGCCGCGAAAGCCGCCGAACGAGCGCGACCCATCACGTTGCATCTCCTTGGCAACGATCGTGTCGGGGTCGCTGTCAAATGCCATCACCGCGATGTAGATGCCGTCACCGTCGCGCGCGATACGCACCTCGGTGCGCTCCGACGCCGGTTGGCCTGTATCCGGGTTGCGCTGTACGAACCCGGTAGCAACCTCGGCCTGTTGCCAGAAGGGCTCGTCAAGGTGCCCATCCAGCCTGACGCGCTCGTCGATGGTCAGGGCCTCGAGCGAGAGGGGTGGCGACTGTGCCACGGCCGGAGTGCTGGCGAACGTCAAAAGAGCCCCCACTACGACGAGGTAGACCCATCGGCTCGACGTCGGGAGCGCACGCTGCGCGCAGGCTACGATGTTCATGATCTGGCGAGGGGAGGGAGGCCAGTTCCCGGAGCTGAGATCTTGCGTCTCAGAGAACCTCAGGCGCGGCGCAGCGTACCATGGGGCGATCCGGCGAGCCGGCCATCCTTACATATCCTTACAATCTCGCTAACGCCGTTGACAATCTCGTCAACGCGAGTGAGATCTGGCTAACGCGCGCGCCGCGGTACGTAGACCTGCCGCCCAGCCTCCATGGCGTCGATTTGTGCCATCAGGTCGTCGAAATCGTCCGCATCCTGGACGAAGTCGATCTCGGTCGTGTTGATGACCAGCAGCGGCGAGTCGTCGTATTGCAGGTAGTAGTGCGAGTAGGCTTGGTTCACCTGTTCCAGATAGTCGCGCGAGATGCTGCGCTCCTCTGGCCGATTGCGCATCTTGACGCGTTGCAAGAGTACTTCGGTGGAGCCCTGCAGATAGACGATCAGATCCGGTTTCGGCACCTGCGGCGACAGCACGCCGTAGAGCTTGTCGTATAGGAGCAGCTCGCTGTCGCTGAGCGTCAGGTGGGCGAAGACCTGGTCCTTTTGCAAGGTGAAATCGGCAACCGTGAAGCGCGCGAACAGATCACTCTGCCGGGCTTGGGTGAGCAGCTGAAATCGCGACAACAGGTAGTAAAGCTGCGCTTGAAACGCCGCCCCGGCCTTCTCCTGATAGAACGGCTCCAGAAACGGGTTCTCCGGATCTTCGAGGATCTTGGTCGCCCCGAGGCGTTCCACCATCAGGTTGACCAGACTGGTCTTGCCTACGCCGATCGGTCCGTCGAAGGCCAGGTAGTTCTTGCGCATCAAACGGGCGGCGGAGACAGCAGCCAAACGCGCTCAGCAGATTCTAGCCGCGAGAGCAGGTCGCTGATCGGTACGCCGCAGGTCGGGTGCAGCAGGTCCGCGGCGAGCTCGGCCAGCGGGCGCAGAACGAATCGACGCATGTGCATCCGTGGGTGTGGGATTTGTAGTCCAGATTCGTCCACGACGCGATGATCATAAAGCAGAATGTCAACGTCGAGGGTTCGGGCCTCGACCTCGGCAGCCGAGCGTCGTCGTCCGCACGCCTCTTCGACCTGGAGCGCGGCATCCAGCAGGGCTCGTGGCGCCGGCGGATGATGTACCTCGGCAGCACAGTTGACGAACCAGGGCAGCTCCCGATCGCCGACCGGCTCCGTCAAGTAGAAGGAGGAAACCGAGCCGAGCTGCAGTCCGGCGCTGTGCAATCCGTCGAGGCCTCGGCGGAGCCACACACTTCGGTTTCCCACGTTCGAGCCCAGTCCCAGATAAGCCCTCATTGTCACCCAGCGAATATGCTCCGCGAGGAGCATTGCCCGTGCTCCCGGTCAGCCCTGCCGATCACCATCCACCGCAGCATCCTCTCACGCGGTGCTTGCCCGCTCCGAAGCCCGCTACCTATACTGCCAGCCGGATCCCTCTTATCTGCGCACTCTCGTGCGATCCTGCCTGGCGATGTCTGAGCTCCTCACACGTATCGAAGATCGCAGCGCCCACGTTTGCGTCATCGGGCTCGGCTACGTCGGCCTGCCACTGGCGGTGAGCCTTGCCGAGGCCGGCTTCCAGGTAACCGGCCTGGAGATCGACACCTCCAAGGTCGAGATGATCCGCCGCGGCGAATCGTACGTGCCCGACATCGCCACCGCGCGCCTCCGCGCCCAAGTGGAAGCTGGAAGGATCTTGGCAACCACCGACGCGGCCGTCATCGGCGCCGCTGACAGCGTCCACATCTGCGTGCCCACGCCGCTGAGCAAGACCCGCGATCCTGATATCTCGTACGTCGTTGCATCGGCCGATCGCGTCGCCGAGGCGATGCACGACGACATGCTCGTGGTGCTCGAGAGCACGACGTATCCGGGGACTACCGAAGAGGTGTTGTTACCGAGGCTGGAGGCCCACGGGCGCCGCGTCGGCCGCGATTACTTCCTGGCGTTCTCGCCGGAGCGCATCGATCCTGGAAACGAGACCTTCACGCTCGAGAACACGCCCAAGGTCATCGGAGGCATGACACCGGAGTGCACGCGGGTGGCGGCGGCACTCTACGGCTCCATCGTAGGCACGGTGCATGCTGTGTCGTCGCCGCGCGCCGCGGAGCTCGTGAAGCTGCTGGAGAACACGTTCCGCGCTGTCAACATCGGGCTGGCCAACGAAATGGCGCTGATCTGCGATCGCCTCGGCATCGATACATGGGAGGTGATTCGAGCCGCGGCCACCAAGCCGTTCGGTTTCATGCCTTTCTACCCGGGACCGGGGCTCGGTGGGCATTGCATTCCGATTGACCCGCACTACCTGACCTGGAAGGTACGTACCCTCGACTATCAGGCTCGTCTCATCGAGGTGGCCTCCGAGATCAACGCCGGCATGCCGCAGCACGTCGTGCAAAAAGTGGTCGATGCGCTCAACGAACACCAGAAGAGCGTCAAGGGCTCGCGTGTCTTGATGATTGGCGTGGCGTACAAGCGCGACGTCGACGATACGCGTGAATCGCCGGCCATCGACATCATGCGGTTGCTGGCCGACAAGGGAGCCGAGGTTTCGTACCATGACCCGTTCGTGCCCGTGCTCGAGAACATCGAGGGTGTCGATCCTCTGCATTCGATCGACGAGCTAGTCGACGCTTGTGCCGAGGCGGATTGTGTCGTTGTGGCCACCGACCACAGCGAAATCGACTGGGCTGGCGTGATCTCCGCGGCGCCGCTGATCGTTGATACGCGCAACGTCGCCAACGGGGAAGCGCCGCCGAACCTCGTGCGTCTCTAGGCGCATGGCCGAGAAGCTGAAGGCCGTCGCCAACAACCGGCGGGCCCGCAAAGACTACGAGATCCTCGATACCTACGAAGCCGGGATCGTTCTGCTCGGTTCCGAGGTCAAGTCTCTGCGCCTCGGAAACGCCAATCTCAAGGATGCCTACGCCGCGATTCAAGACGGTGAGGTGTGGCTACACAATCTCCACATCGGCCCCTACCCGGCCGCCGGCAAGCACCATCAACACGATCCGGAGCGCATCCGCAAGTTGTTGTTGAAGCGACGCGAGATCGACCGTGTGTTCGGCCGCCAAATCGAAAAGGGCTTCACCCTCGTGCCGCTGCGCATCTATTTCCGCAACGGCCGGGCCAAGGTGGAGATAGCGGTGGCTCGGGGCAGGAAACACTATGACAAGCGTGACGTCCTGAGGCGCGAGGCGGCGGAGCGGGAGGTGGAGCAGGCTTTGCGACGGCGCCGATAGTTGCCACACCGAGGGAGGCCTGTTCCACTTCCCGAGTGCCGCGTCCCGACTGAGAACTTGTTGGGGACTCTTGTTGAAGAGGAGGCGGTGTCGAATGCACTGACGTTCGTGCAACCGAGGGCGAGTCTGAGTCCTCGGACCCTTCGGGTCCTCGTTTGTGGGCGATCGACGGTGTTCTCGGTGAACGCTTTCGTGCGTCGTGCCGCGGCGTCCGAGGGCAGGCGTCCCTCCGTAGTTGGATCAGCGCTCCGATGCGGGTGCGATCGTAGCGGTGCCGATAGCGCGACCGGTGCGGGGCTGAGAACCCACCCATCCTCTCTAGGCAACCTCGCCACACCCTTCGCTCGCCGACCTACGCCCGAGACGCGTGAGCAAGACCGCGCATCAATTACATATGGTGACGTTGCCCTAAGAGGATGGGTGGGTTCTCAGCCGCCCTCCAGTCGCCAACTCGGCCGCCAGCTCCATCGCCGCCAACATCGGTCGATGATCGGCCTTGCCCGATGCCGCAACGTCGTACGCCGTCCCATGATCCGGTGAGGTGCGAATGTAAGGTAACCCCAGCGTCAGGTTTACCGTTGGCCAGGGAGCACGCTTCGCTAGAATGGTGCCCTGGTCATGGTAGAGCGCCAGGACGACGTCGAGCTCGGGGCGCAGAAAGATGGAGTCGGCGGGGTAAGGGCCTCGGGCGTCGATGCTATCGGCGCGAGTCGCGGCGATGGCCGGATACAGGACACGGGCTTCTTCGGTGCCGAGCCTTCCCTGTTCACCGGCGTGCGGGTTGAGCGCCGCTACGCCGATGGCGGGGGTCCTTCCAAAACACGACGACCATCGGGCGTGTAACGCGCGCAGCATCGTCTCGACGACGTCGGCACGAATCAGCGAGATTGCCGTTGCCGTCGGCAAGTGGGTGGTCAATAGCGCGATATGCGGGCGCGGGCCCGCGAACAGCATGATCGGCGTAGTCACGCCGGCGCGCTCTGCCAGGTACTCGGTATGGCCTCGGAAGCGCGGCTCGACGACGGCGATGAGGTCTTTGTTGACCGGGGCAGTGACCAGAGCATCGACTTCTCCGTCGCTCGCCAGAGCCGCGCCGCGATCGATGCTTTCGAGTACAGCACCTCCCAGCGTTCGTTGGGGATGCCCGGCGCGGAAACCTTCGGCGGCGGTGCACGGGAGTACCCAAGGGCCGCGATCGCCACCGTGTCGGGCGCTCCGCAGAGCGTCGATCCCGTCGACCACGCAGAAGCATCCGGGATCAAGTCCAGCAAGCTCCGCGTGCTTGGCGAACACGGCGGCATCGCCGATCAGAAGGCAGTCTGCGGTTTCGAGCTCGGTCGCCGAACGGAGCAGGATCTGGGGACCGACCCCGGCTGGGTCGCCCATGCTGCAGCCCAGCAGCGGTTTCATGAGGCGGGCACCTGACGGCCGCGGAGTTGGTCTCCGACGGAGATCAGGGTGTGCTCCAGTGACAGCTTTACGTTCGGTTGAATTCCGGTCGTCAGGCGATCAATACCGTGGTTCAGTGACTCCAGCGCCCGCGCCGCCGCGTCGGGGTCCACGTCTTTCGCCCACTCGCTCCAGGCGTCGAATCGGTCCGCGTTCACCAGGCTCGAGCGATCGCCCCCGGCAGCCACCACGAGGAGGTCGCGAAGGATGTCGCGGCCCACTAACAGCGTGCTGACCGCCCGCTGTGTCGCCGTCTCTCCGGTGCCGATCGACGACAAGCTCTCGGCGGCGGCAATCACTCCGGCGCCGCCGACCTGTGCCAACCGCAGCGCCTCGACCATCGCCTCGAGCAATGCTGCGTAGCCCTCGAGATCGACCGCCATAGCACGTCCGATGCTACCCGGGGCGAGAGCTGCCCGTAGCCTCGCTTCATCGGGATCGAGGCCGCGTTTCTCGCTCAAGTAAGCGCGTACCAGCGGCTGAGGCAACGGCGAGAAACGAAGCGATTGGCAGCGCGATCGGACCGTTGCCAGAAGGCTCCCCGGCGCCGACGTAACCAGCACGATCGTTGAAGATGACGGCGGCTCTTCGAGCGTCTTGAGGAAGGCGTTTTGCGCCTCGGTGGTAAGCGTGTGTGCATCATCCACCACCACTACCCGATGGTTGCCCTCGTACGGACGATAGCCCGTAGCCGAGACGGCCTGACGTACTGCCTTGATCCCGACAGTCCGAGGCTCTGGCGCCATCCACATCACGTCCGGGTGTAGGCCTCGTTCGACCTTGCGGCAGGACACGCACGTTCCGCAGGCGTCACCCGGTCCCTGCTCGGTACAGTTGAGCGCCTGCGTTACGACCCCCGCGCAAGTCGCCTTGCCGACGCCGGGTGGGCCGGTGAACAACAGCGCGTGGGGCAACCGAGCACCGCAAAGCGCTCGCCGGAGGGCGCCGATTGCCGAATCCTGTCCGACGATGGCGTCGAAGCCGTGTCCGTCGGCAGCCGGCGGTGGAATGGTCAGCGACTGGGGCGCTCGAGCGCCGGAACGTGCGGTCAAATGTATATCCAGCTGAGAGTGGAACACGCTGGCGGAGGGTCGGAGTATCCAGGATTGTATCCGCCTGTTGTGCGGTCGCTTATCGGGTCGGTCATTCGATGGTAGCCAAGACCGTGCCGCCCTCAACCCCCTCTCCTTCCTCGACGACAACGTCGATCACAGTGCCGCCGCGCGGAGCCTTGAGCTCGTTCTCCATCTTCATGGCTTCGAGGACGATGATGCCGTCGCCCCGCTCCACCACGGTGCCGCGCGGCGCCAGAACCTTGACTACGCGGCCCGGTATCGGGGCCGTGACAGAGATCGTGCCGTCAGGGTCGAGGCCCGCCCGCCCGGTCCGACGCCGGCGAGCGTCCGAAGCCCTCAGCCGGACCACGTGACTGAGCAGGTGCAGCTCCAGTAGATCGGGATCCGTCTCGGCCTCGTCGACATGCACATCGTATGAGCGACCGTCGACAAGCAGCGAGTAGTTGCCTGGCTCGGGCATTCGCCAATCGACCTGAAAGGCTTGTGCGTCGTCGTCGTTCCCGCTCGCGTCGGGAAGGCGCCAGATGCGGATGGCTCCGCCGTGTCGCCGTACCCTATATCGGCGGACCTGTTCTTCGCCCTCGATGTCGATCTCGATGATCATCGGCGAACTCTCCGCAAGCCCCGCTCTCGGCCCGCCATCTTCCAGGCCGATGATCGACCGTTGAGAACCTGGAAAACGCGAGCCTCCTCGCGTCGGAAGGCGTGCAGCGCGGCGCTCAGCGAGGCAATGTCGACAAGCTCCGCGTATCGCCGATGCCGTGGGCTCAAAGGGCTCGAATCGCCGAGGAGCTCGTCGAGATAACCGGTGTCGAAGATACCCTCGTTGAACGAGCGCTCCTGCATGATGCGTTGAAAGAGCGGGATCGTCGTCGAGATACCGACGACCTTGTACTCCTGCAGCGCTCTCCGCATGCGTCGCACGGCGGCGGGTCGATCCGAGCCCCAGGTAATCAGCTTGGAGATCATCGGATCGTAGAAGATCGGTACTTCGTACCCCTCGTATAGCGCCGAGTCGTCGCGCACGCCGGGACCGCCAGGAAGGCGAAGGCTCTCGATCACTCCCGGTGCCGGGGCGAAACCGTTCTCTGGATCCTCGGCGTAGATGCGGCACTCGATGGCGTGGCCGCGCGCGCGCACGTCGCTCTGCTCCCATGGGAGCAGAGCGCCGCGGGCGATCGCGATCTGGGCAGCGACGAGGTCGATTCCGGTGACCATCTCGGTGACCGCGTGTTCGACCTGGAGTCGTGCGTTGACTTCGATGAAGTAGAAGTTGCCATCGGGGTCGAGCAGAAACTCGACCGTGCCTGCATTCGTGTAGCCGGCCTTGTCGGCGATCGCCAACGCCGCCTCGCCCATGCGTCCGCGCAAACCGTCATCGAGTGCCGGCGATGGAGCTTCCTCGACTACTTTCTGATGCCGCCGTTGCAGCGAGCACTCGCGTTCGCCGAGATGGATCCGATTCCCGTGCTCGTCGCAGAGCACCTGGATCTCGATATGACGCGGTCGAACGATCACCCTCTCGACGTAGACGCGTCCATCGCCGAACGAGGAGGTAGCCTCGCTGGTGGCGGCACGGAAGGCGGCGTCCATCTCGTCGGGGCCGGTTACCCGTCGCATGCCCTTCCCACCGCCGCCGGCGACCGCTTTCAGCATCACCGGGTAACCGAGCTGTTCGGCTACAGCCCCGGCGTCGGCGGCACTCTCCAGGGGGCCAGAACTCCCCGGCACCGTTGGTGCGCCGACGTCGCGGGCGATCTGGCGAGCCCGGTTCTTGTCTCCCACTGCCGCCATGACCTCCGGTCGGGGGCCGATGAAGGTCAGGCCGGCATCGCCGACGGCGCGCGCGAAATCGGGGTTCTCGGCGAGGAAGCCGTACCCCGGGTGTACAGCATCGACGTCGGCCTGGAGGGCTATGGCGGTGAGCCGATCGATGCGCAGATAAGACTCGGACGCCGCCGCGGGCCCCAGCCGATAGGCGCGGTTCGCTAGGCGAACATGCAACGCCTCGCGGTCGGCGTCCGAGTAAACTGCTACCGCTTCGATGCCGAGGTCGCGGCACGCGCGGATGATGCGCACCGCGATCTCGCCTCGGTTCGCAACGAGGATACGCCGGATCTCCTTCATGCGCGAAAGGTATCGCTCACGTCCGTCGTCTGCCAACGAGATCGTCGGCCATCAGCCGCCAGCCGAGCTTTGGCGGGCACGGCGAAGCGAACGGTAGCGAGGGGCTGTCGACGCCTAGCTTCCCGCCGTGTCGGCCACCCAGGCGTCGACGGTGTCGTCCAGCGATTGCAGCGGGATAGGGCCGTGAGCGAGTACGGCATCGTGGAACGCTCTGAGATCGAAGGCCGCACCGAGTGTCGCCTCGGCGCGACTCCGAAGCTCGCGGAACTTCAACTCCCCCACTTTGTAAGCGACCGCCTGGCCAGGATTCTCCTGGTACCGGCGTACCTCGATGCGAATCTGATCGAGGGGCAACGCCGTGTGCTTGCGAAATAGCTCCTCGCCACGACGAAGATCCCAATCGAAGGCGTGCAAGCCCGTATCTACCACCAGCCTTAGCGCCCGCCACATCTCGAGGTTCAGGCGGCCGAACTCGGTCATCGGGTGACGATAGATCCCGAGGTCTATGCCGAGGCTCTCGGCATAGAGTCCCCACCCCTCGACGAACGCGGTCACTGAGAAGCGCCTACGCCAGCTGGAGCCGGCGGCCGGCGAGGACCACGTTGTCTGTAGATGGTGCCCGGGCATTGCTTCGTGCAACAACAGCGCTTCGAGGACGTACAGCGGTACCTGGCGCGGGTCGGAGTTCAGCAGCACGTAGCCTACAGGGCGACCTCGGAGGCCTTCGCTGCCGTGGCGATACTGAGCCATGAGCCCGCGCTGCCCACGGCGCAGCAACTCGACGCTATAGGGCGCTGTCGGGATCTGGTTGAATGCCGAGCCGAGACGGCGGTCAATGCGAGCGGCGACCGATCTGGCGACCGATCTGAGCTCCTCCCGAGATGCGGCGAAGAGACGGCTGTCGGTCCGCGCCGCGTCCAGGAACGTGTCGAGATCTGCCTCGGGATCCTGAGCATGGAGGAAATCCAGCATTGCTTGGTGGATGCGCTGGACCTCCTGGAGCCCGAGCTCATGGAGCTCAACGGGATCTCGCTGCTGCCCCGTGTGGTTGAGGAGGTGTGCTGTATATCCGAGCTGGTCGAAGCCGTCCGAATCGAGGTCGAGGTACCTCGATACGGCGAGCCTGGTCTGCCACTCCAGCACATCGAGGTCGATGCGCCCAGCTGAGCCCAGCTCGCTTCGCTGGATGGCCCGCGTGCGGGCCAGCAGATCGACATAGAGTGCACCGACACGCGCCAGGTTGAGCTGACATCGTGGCGATTGCAGGTCTCGACAGCCCATGTCGGCGCGCCGTTGCGGAGCTTCGGAGAGATCCTCGAAAGTGCTGATCAGGGCGCCGAGCTCCAGCTGAGCCGACGCGACGGCCAAGGGGCCGCTTGCGGAATGCAGGGGGCCGCGCGGGGTCAGTACGAGCACCGCCAGGATCGCAGCGATCGACGTCCGGGTAGCGGCGCTCGGTGCCTGCCGGTTCATCGTCCTGCCTCCCATACCGAGCGCGTGTGCACCGAGCGCAGGCCCACCGAACGCTTCCCGCGCCCGGGCACAACGCGTTCTCTGCACAGTAAGAGCCCGGTCCGGTCATTTTCGTCGAGGAATACCGCCGGTCGGCTCGCCGGACGTGGCACGCCCGTCGTTGCACTCCGGGCGCTGCACGGCGAGGCCCAGTAGCTAGAGCGGTATGTTGCCGTGCTTCTTCGGTGGGTTGCTGTCGGCCTTGGAGTCGAGCGCCAACAGAGCGCGAATGAGCTTTGGCCGAGTATCTCGAGGGTGGATCACCTCGTCGACCCAACCGCGCTCGGCGGCCACATAGGGGTTGGCGAACTTGTCGCGAAACTCCTTTACCTTGGTTGCCCGTAGCGTCTCGGGATCCTCGGCGTCCTCGAGCTCGCGGCGGAACAACACGTTCACCGCGCCCTCCGGGCCCATCACCGCGATCTCTGCAGCCGGATACGCGAAGTTTGCGTCGGTGCGGATGTGCTTCGACGCCATCACGCAATACGCGCCCCCGTAAGCTTTGCGGGTAATAACCGTCAGCTTCGGGACCGTTGCCTCGGCAAAAGCGTAGAGCAGCTTGGCACCGTGCTTGATGATGCCGCCAAACTCCTGTTCGGTGCCGGGGAGAAAGCCCGGCACGTCCTCGAACACCACGAGGGGGATGTTGAAGGCGTCACAGAAACGTACGAACCGCGCACCCTTGACGGAGGCATCGATGTCCAGCGTGCCGGCCAGATGGTCCGGCTGGTTGGCCACCACGCCTACGGGGATGCCGTGCAGACGGGCGAACCCGGTGACCAGGTTGCGGGCGTAGGATTCGTGTACCTGGAAGAAGTCGCCATGATCAACGACTCGAACGATCACATCGATGATGTCGTACGGCCGATTCGGGTCGATGGGCACGATGTCATCGAGCTCGGTATCGGCACGCCGTGGATCATCTGTGGGATCCAATCGTGGCGCGTCCTCTCGATTGTTGCTCGGCAGGTACGACAGCAGCTGACGGATTAGCGCCAGGCACTCCTGATCGTTGCTCGAGGCAAAGTGAGCCACGCCGCTGCGCGCGTTGTGGACCGCTGCGCCTCCGAGATCCTGCGCCGAGACGTCTTCGTGCATCACCGTCTTAATGACGTCGGGGCCGGTCAGGAACATGTACGAGCTGCCCTCGACCATGGCGACGAAATCAGTGATAGCCGGCGAGTAGACCGCACCACCGGCGCATGGGCCCATGATCGCCGAGATCTGCGGAATTACGCCGGAGGCCATCGTGTTGCGGAGAAAGATCTCCGAGTAGCCTGCCAGCGACGCGACGCCTTCCTGAATCCGCGCGCCGCCAGAGTCGTTCAGGCCGATCATCGGCGCCCCGACCTCGAGCGCCAGGTCCATCACCTTGCAGATCTTCCACGCGTTGCTCTCCGACACCGAGCCGCCGAAAACCGTGAAATCCTGCGCGAACACGTAGACGAGCCTGCCGTCGATGTGCCCGAAACCCGATACCACCCCATCGCCTTCGACTTGTCGCTCCTCCATGCCGAAGTCGCGACACTGATGCCGAACGTGAACGTCGAGCTCCTGAAACGACTCTGGATCGAGTAGATACTCCAGCCGCTCGCGGGCGCTTAGCTTGCCGGCGCCGTGCTGGCGTTCGACGCGAGCCTCACCACCTCCGGCGCGCGCAGCTTGCCTCCGGCGGTCAAGCTCGGCTGCTGGATCGTCGTACGACACAGTGGTCGGTCCGCCAGGCTCAGCCCTCGGTGCCGGCCGGAAGCGGCAGGTCGGCCACGAGCTCCCGCGCCCCCTCCCAGTCGGCGAGGAAGGCCGCGAGTCCCTTGTCGGTGAGCGGGTGGTTGAACATCGAGTCGAATACCTTGGTCGGTATCGTGACGATGTCGGCACCCATGAGCCCTGCGTCCAGAACGTGCTTCGGGTTGCGTACGGAGCCCACTAGCACCTCCGTGGCGTATCCGTAGTTCTCGTACATCTGGACGATCTGCTGGACCATCTCCATGCCATCGTGTCCGATATCGTCGAGGCGGCCGGCGAACGGTGAGATGATCGTCGCACCCGCCTTGGCCGCAAGAAGAGCCTGCAAGGGCGAAAAGCAAAGCGTGACGTTGGTGCGGATGCCCTCCTGGGACAGTGTTGCTACGGCCCGAATGCCCTCACGAATCAGCGGGATCTTGACGACGATGTTCTCGTGTATCGGAGCTAACCGACGGGCCTCCTCGAGCATGCCGTCGTAGTCCGTAGAGAGCACCTCAGCGCTGATGGGGCCGTCCACGATGTCGCAGATCTCAGCGATCACATCGGCAAACGGACGCCCTTCTCGGGCCACCAGAGACGGGTTTGTGGTGACGCCATCAAGCACACCGGTCTTGCCGGCGGCACGGATCTCGTCGATGTTCGCGGTGTCGAGGAAAATCTTCATCGGATTGCCTCCCGAGAGATTTGTGGCGCCGCCGAAAAAGCCCCAAGTCCCCGAATCGGCGGCTGCAGCGCGGCTAGTCTAGCAGGTCGCACCCGAACTCTGGGGGCACGGCGATTGTTGCCGACCTCGCGGTCGGGTGCCGGCCGCAGGCTTGGAATGCTGCTCAGCGCAGGCGCCAGTCGTAGATCGGGTACGCGTCGGTGAGCTCGCGCACCTGTGCTGCCACCTCGACGACGATGTCGGGGTCGCCGCGCGACTCCAGCACCCGTGCCATCCAATCGATGACCTGCCGCATGTGCCCTTCCGTCAGGCCACGCGAGGTGACGGCCGCCGTGCCGATACGTACTCCGGAGGTGACGAACGGTGAGCGCTGGTCGTATGGGATGGTGTTCTTGTTGACGACGATGCCGGTCTCGTCGAGCCAGACCTCGGCTTCTTTACCGGTGATGCCTTGCTCGCCGACGTCGATGAGCACGAGATGTGTGTCGGTGCCGCCTGACACGCACCGAAAACCGGCATCGTCGAGCGCTGTGGCGAGTGCCTTGGCATTGGCGATAATCTGCGCCGCATACGCCTTGAAGCCCTCCTCGAGCGCCTCCCCGAAGCAGACTGCCTTGGCAGCTATCTGGTGCTCGAAGGGCCCCCCCTGGATGCCGGGGAACACCGCCCGGTCGAGGGCGCTAGCGTGCTCTTCGCGACACAGGACGAGGCCGCCTCGCGGACCACGCAGGGTCTTGTGGGTCGTCGAGCTGACGAAGTCGGCGTGCGGACAGGGATTGGGGTGCAGGCCGGCGGCTACCAAGCCGGCTGGATGAGCGATGTCGGCGTGCAGCACCGCTCCCACCTCGTCGGCGATCTCCCTGCAGCGGCCAAAGTCGATATGGCGCGGGTACGCCGAAAACCCCACGACGATGAGCTTGGGCCGATGCTCTCGGGCAATCGTCGCCATGGCGTCGTAGTCGAGCACCTCGGTCTCGGGATCTACACCGTACGTGACGACGTTGTACAGCTGACCGGAGAACGAGAGTCGGTGGCCGTGCGACAGGTGCCCGCCTTCCGACAACCCCATGCCCATCAACGTGTCGCCCGGCTGCAGCGCCGCGTAGTAGACGCCCATGTTTGCCTGGGTGCCACAGTGTGGCTGAACGTTGGCATGCTCGGCATCGAACAGTCGGCAAGCGCGCTCGATGGCGAGCGTTTCGGTCATGTCGACGAACTCGCAGCCGCCGTAATAGCGCTTGCCCGCGTAGCCCTCGGCGTACTTGTTCGACATCACCGACCCACATGCTTCCAGCACCGCCTCGGAGCTGTAGTTCTCGCTGGCGATCAGCACAAGCTTGCGCGACTGCTTCTCGGTCTCCTTGCGGATGACACGGGAGACCTCGGGGTCGACTTCATCGAGACTTTGCGCCAGGTATGCACCGGTGTGTGGCGCGGACGTGGGGGTGTCGACCATGCGAAGCTCCGGCATCTGCGGTGGAGGGGGAGGTGAGCTCGATTTCGAAGGCTCCCCATTATAGGCCCGGGAGGGGCGTACCGGAGCAGCGCGCATAGGCTCGGGAGGAGCGTATCGGAGCAGCGCGCCTGCAACGTCAACGCACGTATAATCGATCGGACAGTGCGATACGCGGCGGGGGGCGCCGCGCCACGAACCCTCGGTTCTCGTGAAGTTGCTCTGAGGAAAGGTGGGATGACACCGTCGCGAACCATCGTCGCGCGGCCGTTGCTGGTCGTGCCGATCGCCCTGCTTGGGTTGGGGGTCAGCTTTCTGTGGGGCTATCAGGCCCACCGCATCGAGGTCTTCCCCTATTCGGTGCTCTCGTGGTTTCTCGTCGATACTGAAAGCAAGCCTTACAGCTGGGTGCGCCCCCGCGGCCGCCCGTTGAGCGACCTGCGGGCGCTCGCCTATGTCGGCTCGAACTTCGATCCCGACTCCGATCGCCGCGGTGTGCAGGTTCACGATGCGCAGCGCGCCTGGGAAGGCCTGAACTTCTACTACTCTGCTTTCGCGGCGCCGTTCCAGCTGGTCGACATGGAGGGGCGTGAGGTACGGAGTTGGTCGGATCCGGGGTCGGTGATCGCGCACGCTGAGTTGCTGCCGGGGGCCGACCTGATCGTCGTCAGGTTCGACAAGCAAGTCGTGCGCCTCGATCCCGAGTCCCGTCCGCGCTGGGTTGCCGACGTGCGGGCGCATCATGATGTCGCGGTTCGCGGGGATGAGCTATGGGCGCTGTCGAGGCGAGAGCGTGCGATTCCTGGTTTGCACCCGAGTCAGCACATCCTCGAAGACACTTTGACACTGCTGTCACTGGAGACCGGTGAGGTTCGCGATGTCGTCTCGTTGCTCGACGTGGTGCGCTCCTCGCCGTACGGGTTCCTACTCGCCAGTGTCGCCAGGCGACAGTTCGTAGCCGCAGACGGTCCGTTGGATACTTTGCACACGAACCATATTTCAGTGTTCGACGGATCCCTTTCCGCCATCTCGCCGCTATTCGGTGCCGGCAATGTGCTGCTCTCGATGCGCCACCTGAACGCCATCATGATCCTCGACGCCGAAACCCACGATGTGTTGTGGATCTGGGGGCCGTCCAATCTTTACGGGCAGCATCATCCGACTCTCTTGCCAAGCGGGCGGATCCTGGTCTTCGACAACGGCGTCTCGCGCTCGCGCGTGCTGGAGGTCGACCCACGCACCAACGAGATCGGCTGGAGCTATGCATCGGAGACGTTTCATACCCCGCTGCGTGGAAGCGCGCAGCGTCTGCCGAACGGCAACACTCTGATCACGGAATCCGATGCGGGGAGAGTCTTCGAGGTGACCGAGGGTGGTGACATCGTCTGGGAGTTCGTCAACCCTGATGTCACCGAGGCCGGCGAGCGCAGCGTGATCTGGCGTATGACGCGCGTGTCGAGCGGCGACTGGGTCGACTAGGTGAGACGCGGCGCCGGCACCTCGGCCGTTGCTGTGACCCTGGGATTCGTGGCGATCGGTTGCGCCGGTAATGGCTGGATCCGCGATCAACCGGATCTCGCGGAACGCGCCCGGCGAAGCCCCGGCAGCTTCCTGGAGCCGGCGCTGAAGCTGACGGCGCCGCTGGAAAGCCTGGTCGGGTCGTACACGATGCGTTTCTCGAGGGGAATCGGACGGCGCTCGGTCGACACCTTCGTATCGGTCCGCCGGCCGGCCGACGTGGACATCCTGGTGCTCGATCCGACCGGCGGCACTCAGGCGTATCTGCGCGCCAACGCGACGGAGGTCGGTCTGTTTGTCCGCGAGGAGCAGCTTCTCTATCGCGGGCCAGCAACGCGCACGTCCTTCGAGCAGGCAATCGGCTTCGGGTTGTCTGCCGCGGACGTCGTGGCGGCATTGCTGGGCTACGGGGTCGATGCGGGCAGCCATCCGCGCGGTGAGTCGAGCTGGGACGAGAGCCTGCGGCGGATACGGATCGACTACGGCGATGAGGCCACCGCTTGGATGCTGCCACCCAGTCTGCTGTTCGATCGTGTCGAGCATCGCCGCGCCGACAATTCGGTTGTGCTCGAGGTACGCGAAGCGACCGCCACTCCGATCGACGGTCAAACTGTGCCGGTCCCATCGACCCTGCAGCTGCGCATCGAGCCCGAAGGCTACGGGATTGCCATGCAGTTGCTCGGCGAGCCGTCGGCCAACGTCGAGTTTCCGCCACCGCATTTCGAGCTCCAGGTGCCGGCAGGCGTATTGCAGCTACCGATCTCTGATCTGGGTCGCGAGGGTGGGCTCTTCCGGCGCCAGGCGCCGGAAGAACAGTAGATTGCGGCGTCCAGGTGGGATTCGGGGAGCAGCCGCGAAGGCGCCTCCGGTGTCGTTTGATGCCTAAAAAGTAGCGCGCTTATAATGGTGCGTGTCTGAAACGCAGCCCTTGTCGGGGGTCGCGTCCCGGAGACGCCGCTCGGGACTCCTGCGTCGACAGGCAGTTGTTCTTGGGGCGTCGCCAAGTCAGGCAAGGCACCGGTCTTTGGAACCGGCATTCGCAGGTTCGAATCCTGCCGCCCCAGCTACTAATAGTGTAGGCAGACCCACCAGAGTTTGATCACGATCCGGCCAGCTGTCGAGGAAACAACGTCCCGACACCTCAGAGTGCCCACCGCTACCCAGCAAGCACGGCTCGATGCCCAATAACGACCGCAAGATAAAGATCTTCGCCGGCAACGCCTGCCCGGGGCTCGCCGAGGCGATCGCAGCGTCGATGGGTCTGCCCCTGAGCGCCATCGACATCGGGCTGTTTGCCGACGGCGAGGTACGTTGCCAGTTCGGAGAGAACGTGCGCGGCGTCGAGGTGTTCCTCGTTCAGTCGACGTGCCGGCCAGTGAACGACAGCCTCATGGAGTTGCTGGTGATGACCGACGCCGCGAAGCGCGCCTCGGCTCATCACATCACAGCTGTGATCCCCTACTTCGGGTACGCCCGGCAGGACAAGAAGGACAGCCCACGGGTGCCCATCTCGGCCAAGCTCGTTGCTGACTTGCTGACCACCGCCGGGATCTCGCGCGTATTGGCGATGGATCTGCACGCCGGTCAGATCCAGGGCTACTTCAACATCCCGCTGGATCATCTCTTTGCCGCCCCCGTCGCGGTGCGCCGAATCGGCGCCATCGACAACGATCTGGTCATGGTCTCGCCCGATGCCGGTGGCGTGGAGCGGGCTCGTGCCATCGCCAAGCGGCTCGAAGCCGGACTCGCGGTGATCGACAAGCGTCGGCGCGTCGCCAACAAGGTCGATGGCATGATGGTTGTTGGCGATGTCCGCGATGCGGTGTGCTGCTTCTACGACGACATGGTCGACACAGCCGGCACCCTGACCACTGGAGCCACGGCGGTGCTCGACGCAGGGGCACGCGAGGTCTACGCGTTCGCCACGCACGCGGTACTCTCCTCTCCGGCTATCGAGCGTATCGAGGCGAGCCCGCTGAAACGAGTCTTTGTGACGGACACGATTCCGCTGCCGCCCGAAGCCGCCGCCTGCGACAAGATCGAGGTGCTCTCGGTCGCAGGGTTGTTCGGTGAAGCGATACGCAGCATCTACGAGGAAACCAGCATCTCGAGGCTGTTTATCTGATCTCGACGGCTGTTTACTCCGAGAGGGAACAACAATGACGGACACACAATTACTCGAAGTCGAGCTTCGCGAGCCGGGTTCGAGCAACAAGGAGAAACAGTTGCGGCGCGCCGGCAAGGTCCCGGCAGTGCTGTACGGCGGCGACCGCGACACGCGTGCGATCAGCGTGAATCCGCGGTCGCTAATCGAGATTCTGCGGTCCGAGCACGGCCAGAACTCCATTCTCAGTTTGAAAGTCGGAGACGGCGCCGAGCAGACGGCGCTGATCCACGACTACCAAGTGGATCCGATCTCTCGCAAGCTTCAGCATGTCGACTTTCGTCGCATCGATCTGAAGATCGAGATCGAGGTGAATGTTCCGGTCGAGGTGGTCGGCGAAGCGGTCGGGGTCAAGGTCGATCGAGGTATCCTCGACATGATCCTCCGCGAGGTGCACGTCAAGTGCTTGCCGACCGACATCCCGGACCATCTGAAGGTCGACGTGTCCGAGTTCAACATCGGCGATGTAGCTCAGGTGTCGGACCTCGAGGTCCCTGATAACGTCGAGCTACTGGTGGATCTGGACCAAACGGTGCTGACCATCGCGCCGCCGACTGTGGAGATCGAGGAAGAGGTGGTCGAGGACGATGAAGATCTGCTGGCGGGTCCGGAGGAGCCGGTGCTCATTGGCCACGAGGACGAGGAGGAATCCGAGGACGACGAGTAGCCTCGCCAAATGCGCGCTCTGGCCGGGCTCGGGAACCCCGGGAGCGAGTACAGCCGTACGCGTCACAACGTCGGTTGGATGCTCCTCGACCGTTTGCGCGCCGCGGGCAAGATCGTCGAGTCACGGCAGAAGGAGTCGGTGCAGCTCGAGCGGCTCAAGCTGGGGCCGGTAGCGCTCTGGTTGATTCGTCCGCTGTCGTTCATGAACAACAGCGGCGTGGGTATAGCCCAGGCTTGTCGGATGCTATCGATCGTTCCTGCCGATGTGCTCGTTACCTTTGACGAGATCGACCTGCCGTTGGGTACGCTGCGTATCCGACCCGCAGGCGGCGACGCCGGTCATCGTGGTCTCGGTTCCGTACTCGAGGAGCTCGGAACGCAGCAGGTGCCACGCCTCCGGCTCGGCGTTCGGGGCCAAGGCCGGCGGCGCGACACTGCTGCATACGTTCTCGAGCCGTTTGACGATACCGAGGTGGCGGAGCTTGACGAGATGCTCGACCGTGCCGTCGCGGCGGTGCGGATGATCCTCCGGAGAGGGCTGAGCACCGCGATGAACACATGCAATCAGCGCCCGAAGATCGAGACAACGAATCCGCAAGAGACAGCCGATTAACTGGAGCAAGAGCATGAGCAACATCCCCATCGAGGCGGTTCCCCTGCTGGGCGGAATTGGCCTGGCAATCGCCATGGCCATCCTCCTGGTCATACGGCGCCGCGATGTTGGCACCGATCAAATGGCCGAGATTGCCGCTCAGATTCACCAGGGCGCGATGGTGTTCTTGCGTCGCGAATACAGCCGATTGGCCGTCTTCGTCGCGATCGTCGCAGGTCTGCTGGGCTATTTCGTGTCGACCTCGACCGCCGCGGCGTTTATTACCGGCGCGGCATGTTCGATCGTCGCCGGTTTCGCCGGGATGACGTCAGCGACCTCGGCCAACGTGCGTACAGCGGCGGCAGCGAAGAACGAAGGCCGTGACGCGGCGCTGATGGTGGCTTTCTTGGGCGGTTCTGTAATGGGGTTGTCGGTCGCTAGCCTCGGCTTGCTCGGCGTCGGAGTCTGGTATCTCTGGTATGGGAGTCCCGACACTGCCCACATCATCAACGGGTTCGCGATGGGTGCCTCCTCGATCGCACTGTTTGCCCGTGTCGGCGGCGGCATCTACACCAAGGCCGCCGACGTCGGCGCCGACCTCGTAGGCAAAGTCGAAGCCGGCATTCCGGAGGACGACCCGCGGAATCCCGGCGTTATTGCTGACAACGTTGGCGACAATGTGGGCGATGTCGCGGGCATGGGCGCCGACATTTTCGAATCCTACGTGGGCTCGATTATTGCCACGATCGCCCTCGGTGCGACGCTGTTCGGCGAGGAACTCATCGCCATGGCTGCCGACCCGATGGTCGAGGCGGCGCAGGTGAAGAGCTGGTTGATGAGCCTGCCGCTGATGCTGGCGTTCCTGGGCCTCATCTGTTCCCTGCTGGGGATCGCGTCGATGGCGATCCTGAAGCGGTTCGATGCGGCGGCTGCGCTGCGCTGGGCTACAATCGTTGCCGCCGCTCTCTTCGTCGGTGCGGCATACCTCTATATCGATGCCACCCCGCTGGCCAACGGCATCTGGGCGGCGATCTTCTGGGGAACCGCTGTAGGTCTGTTGATCTCCTTCATCACCGAGTACTACACGTCTGCAGCCCCGGTACGCCGCATTGCGGCGTCGTCGGAGACGGGTTCCGCGACCAACATCATCAATGGTCTGGCGGTAGGGTTCGAGTCGACAGCGCTGCCTGTGTTGGCTATCTGCGCCGCGATCTATTTTGCGTTCGACGCTGCCGGTCTGTACGGAATCGGTGTCGCGGCAGTGGGTATGCTGGCGACCGTGGGCATCACCATGAGCGTCGACGCGTACGGACCCGTAGCGGACAACGCCGGAGGCATCTCGGAGATGGCGGGTCTCGGGCCAGACGTCCGCAAGATCACCGACAGTCTCGACTCCGTCGGTAATACCACCGCCGCGATCGGCAAGGGGTTTGCGATCGGATCGGCGGCCCTCACGGCCCTGGCGTTGTTCGCTGCTTATGCGCAGTCGGTGTCGGATGCCATGCGCCAGGCCGGTGAGCCTGGCGGGCTCGTCATCCTGCTGACCAACCCCCACGTGGTCGTCGGGATGTTGATCGGCGGTGTGGTGCCCTATCTGGCCGCGGGCCTGACGATGACGGCAGTCGGGCGTGCCGCGGGGGAGCTGGTGGAGGAGATTCGTCGTCAGTTCCGGGAGATTCCCGGGATCATGGAGGGCACCGGGAAGCCGGATCCGGCCAGGTGTGTGTCGATTGCCGCCGATGCGGCGCTCCGGGAGATGGTGCTACCAGGTCTACTCGCCGTGATTGCGCCCGTGGTGGTCGGCTTTGGCCTGGGCGCCGAGGCACTCGGCGGGATGCTGGCGGGCGCGACCGTCGTCGGCGTGTTGCTGGCGTTGATGATGTCCAACGGCGGCGGCGCCTGGGACAACGCCAAGAAGTTCATCGAGGAAGGCCACCACGGAGGCAAGGGCTCCGATGCCCACAAGGCGGCTGTCGTGGGTGATACGGTCGGCGATCCGTTCAAGGATACGAGTGGTCCGTCCATGAACATCTTGATAAAGTTGATGTCTGTCGTATCGCTCGTTATCGCACCACTTCTGGTGTGAGAGGAGTCCCCCGCTAACTGGGCACTCTGAGCGAGCGCTCCTCGCCCCTCCGGGGGCCAAATTGTCCGAGAGGAGAACCATGGATAACTTCTACGAAATCCTGGTGATTGCGTCTCCCGACGAAACTGACGAGGGAATCGACGCGATCATCGGTGGCATGCGGCAGCAGCTCGCCGCGTCCAGTGGCGATGTCATCGACATCAACCGGTGGGGGCGTCGCAAGCTCGCGTATCCCATCCGTAAGCACACCGAGGGCGTCTACCTGCTGATCCATGTAGCGGGCCCCGCGGCGTTACCCGGGGAGTTCCGTAACTACACCAAGATTCGCGAATCGATTCTTCGAGAGATGGCGGTTCGTCTGAGCGATTTGCAGGTAGAAGCCGCGCGGCAGGCCATTGCCGAGAGGGGCCCGGTTGACGAGGGGCTGGCCGAATCGCAGATGGAGGCCGCTGACCAGCGCGCCGCCGCGAAGCGTGCCGAGGCGGAAACGTCGGTGTCCGAACGCGAAGAGGCGACGGAGTCCGATGACGCTGCCGCTACTGCCGATGACGCTGGCGCTACTGCCGCTGACGCTGGCGCTACTGCCGATGACGAGTCAGCGTCGGCCGACGAGACCGTGGCCGCCGATGACGACAACGCGTCGGTCGAAGAAGTAGTCGCCGAAACCGATGACGCTGATGCACCTGCGGAGGCGGTCGACGACGACACGGGCTCCGATGATTCCGACGACGAGTCGGCTGATTCTGATGACGAGCCGGCGGGCGAAGCGCCGCCGGCTGAAGACAGCTCCGATGGCGCCGCCGAAGGCGAGCCCCAAAAGGAGGACTGAACGATGCGCTCCTTTCGCCCCCGCCGTAAGAAGGTCAGCAAGCTCACGAAATCGAACGTCGACTACGTCGACTACAAAGACGTGGAGCTACTGAGGCAGTACATCGATCCCCGCGGCAAAATCATTCCGCGTCGCACGAACGGCAATTCTGCGCGCCATCAGCGCATGCTGAGTCGCGCCGTGAAGCGCGCGCGCTACATGGCACTGTTGCCGTACGTCTCTGAGTGAGGCCGCCGACGTCCGTGCCCCATGACTGCCGGGCGTCGGACTCATCGAGGACACGATCATGAAGCTGATTCTGAGAGCGAGCGTCACCCACTTGGGCGAGCCAGGTGACCTCGTAGAGGTCAAGAAAGGTTACGCTCGCAATTACCTTCTACCGAACCGACTGGCCATTCGAGCTACCGAGGCCAACCTCCGTTCGATCGACCATGAGCTCACGCGACTGCGCGCCGAGGCTGCCGAGAAGCGTGCCCAGGCCGAGATTCTCGCCAAGTCGCTGGCCGATGTGTCACTGACCTTCGCCCGCAAGGTTGCCGACGTCGGTGCCGGAACGCTCTATGGCTCGGTGAGCGTCGCCGATATCGGCGACGAGCTGACGGAGTTGGGATTCGGCATCCAAAGAGGCGAGATCCATCTCGAGCAGCCGATCAAGCAGCTCGGCGAGTACGATGTGCCCCTGTCGCTAGCGCACGGTGTGGCGGCGGCGGTGCATGTGAGCGTGTCCAGTGAGGACGGTGCGGCCGTGGAGGCTGCTCCGGCCCCCGTCGCCGATGAAGGAGTCGAGCCGATCGATTCTGCTGTCGCCGAGGACATCGATTCTGCTGTGGCCGAGGACGATGTGACCGCCGCCGACGTCGCCCCTGAGAACGAGGAAGGCTGAGCGGCGTCAAGCGAAGCGCGCGTAGCAGCGGTTCGGTCGCGCTGGCCGCCAACCGCAGCCTAACGCCTGGGTGAACGGTGCCGCGATGAACATCCTCGGGATCTCGGCTTTCTACCACGACTCAGCTGCCTGCTTGGTGCGTGATGACACGATCGTCGCGGCGGCCCAGGAGGAGCGCTTCACGCGCAAGAAGCACGACTTCCATTTTCCTGCGCGGGCGATCGAGTACTGCCTGAGAACGGGCGATCTCGACGCCTCCGAACTCGACGCCGTTGCCTTCTACGACAAGCCGTGGGCCAAGTTCGAGCGCCTCCTCGAGACGTACCTCGCATTTGCCCCCCAGGGACTCGATTCGTTCCTGAAGGCGATGCCGCTGTGGCTCAAACAGAAGCTCTGGATGGGGGAGCTGATCGCCAAGGAGACGGGTTTCGAGGGCGACATGCTCTACCCGGAACACCACCAGTCACACGCCGCCTCGGCGTTCTTTCCCTCGCCGTTCGAATCGGCCGCGATCCTCACGATGGACGGGGTCGGTGAATGGGCGACCGCCTCTTGGGGCGCTGGGGTGGACAACAGCATCGAGCTTGCCGCCGAGCTCAGGTTTCCTCACAGCCTGGGTCTGCTGTACACCGCCTTCACCTACTACACGGGCTTCCGGGTGAACTCCGGCGAGTACAAAGTCATGGGCCTCGCGCCCTACGGCGAGCCCAAGTATGTAGACCTGATTCTCGACGAGTTGATGGATCTGCGCGAAGACGGCTCCTTTCGGCTCGACATGAAGTACTTCAATTACTGTCAGGGCCTGACCATGACCTCGGAGGCGTTCCACGAGCTGTTCGGCGCGCCTCCCCGGCAGCCCGAGAGCGACCTCACTCAGCGTGAGATGGACCTGGCACGGTCGGTCCAGGAGGTTTGCGAGGAGGTGATGCTGCGGATGGCCAGGCATGTCCGCACCCAGACGGGTGAGCGCAACCTGGTCATGGCAGGTGGTGTCGCGTTGAACTGCGTAGGCAACGGCAAGATCCTGCGCGCCGGCATCTTCGACGACATTTGGATCCAGCCCGCTGCCGGTGACGCCGGCGGCGCCTTGGGAGCGGCGCTCTTTGCTGCCCACCAGGTGCACGCCGTGCCGCGTTACACTGCTGCCGGCGGTCGCGATCTGCAGAGCGGATCCTATCTGGGGCCGGCGTGGAGCGGTGACGAGGTCGAACAGTGGCTTGTCGAGCAGCGTTATCCGTATGAGCGTCACACGGCGGAAACCATTCCCGACGTCACGGCCGACATACTGGCGGAGGGAAACGTGGTGGGTTGGTTCAGCGGGCGGATGGAGTTCGGGCCGCGAGCGTTGGGCGCGCGAAGCATCATCGGCGACTCACGCGATCGCGAAATGCAGCGCAAGCTCAACCTGAAGATCAAGTACCGCGAGTCGTTTCGACCCTTTGCACCCAGCTGTCTGGTCGAGGACGTGTCGGAGTACTTCGAGCTCGATCGGCCGTCGCCCTACATGTTGTTGGTTGCCCCGGTTCGAGAGGAGCGCCGGGTCTCGATGACCGAAGAACAGACGCAGCTGTTCGGCATCAGCAAACTGAACGTACCGCGGTCCGATATCCCGGCGGTAACACACGTCGACTACTCCGCCCGGGTGCAGACGGTCGATTCGCGCGATCATCCGCAGTACCATCGACTGATCGAAGCGTTCAAGGAACGTACCGGCTACGGGATCATCGTCAACACCTCGTTCAACGTCCGCGGCGAGCCGATCGTTTGCACGCCCGAGGACGCGTATCTCTGCTTCATGCGTACGGAAATGGATGTGCTCGTGCTGCAGGACTGCGTGCTGAAGAAGTCGGACCAGCCGCCCCTCGGTGACGATGTCGATTGGCGCGATCTCTACGAGTTGGACTAGCCATGGCCCAGAAGAAACGGCAAACCGACGCGTCGCAGTTGCGCAAGTTCGGAATCGTGATGGCGGTGGCGTTTGCCTCCGTGGGGTCGTTGCTGTTGTGGAGGGAGCGACCGGCGGGGCCGTATCTCCTGTACGTGGGCGCGGCTTTCCTCGTGACCGGACTGGTCGTCCCGCGGGTTCTGGCACCCATCGAGCGTCTCTGGATGGCATTGGCCCGCGTTCTGCAAGTTGTCATGACGACGCTGATACTGACGCTGACCTTCTTTGTCGTGATGACCCCAATGGGCTTCTTGCTTCGGCTGTCAGGAAAGGACCTTCTGGACAAGCGACGAGACCCGGACGCGGAGAGCTATTGGGTACCGGTGGATCCAGACGGCCCCGTGGCACGTCCGGACAAGCCGTATTAGCGTCCACCGGTGGATTGCGGCGGTCCACAGAAGTCGAACCGAGAAAGCCACCAACGATGCTGGTATTCTCCGTGAGCAATCGCTCGATGTCGGAGCAGGAGGTATAGGGATGTCGAGACTAGGGCTCATCTGGGGTTTCCTGAGATCCCGCAAGAAGTGGTGGCTGACGCCCATCGTGGTGTTCCTCGTCCTCCTCGGATTGTTGATCGTGCTCTCGGAAGGCTCTGCCGTCGCTCCGTTCATCTACGCGCTCTTCTAGCGAGCGGCGTAGCAGAGAATTCACGTTTACCGTCTCGTAGTGTCGGAGGCCAATCTTGCCGCAGGAGCTCACTACCGAGCGCTCGCTACCTCACAACGTAGAGGTAGAACGCTCCATTCTCGGGGCGGTGCTCCTGGACAATCAGGCGCTCAATGCCGCAGCCCAAGTCCTCGCCCCGGACGACTTCTTCGGTGACGCCAACCGTTTGATTTACGAGGCCATGACGTGGCTCTCGGAGCGTTCCGAGGCCATCGACACGGTGACCCTCCGCGAGGAGCTGGAGCGGCGTGATGTCTTGGAGCGTGCCGGCGGAGCCGCGTATATCTCGAGCCTGATCGATGGGTTGCCAGCGGCGGCGAACGTCGATCAATACGCGCGCATCATCAAAGACAAAGCAGCGCTCCGGAACCTCATCGGGGCGTCGAACTCCATCATCCGCATGGCGCTGGAGGGTGCCATTGAAACGGATGATTTGCTCGATCGAGCCGAGCACTCGATCTTTGCGATCAGCGAGAGCAAGATCCGCCGCGGGTTCCTCTCGGTGCGTGACGTCGCCTTCGATGCCATGAAGGAGATCGAGGAGCTCATGGAACGCGGTGACTATGTCACCGGGGTACCCACGGGATTCAAGCGACTCGATGCGCTGACCGCCGGCTTACAGCCAGGCGATCTGGTGATCGTCGCGGCGCGGCCTTCGATGGGCAAGACAGCTCTGGCGCTCAACGTCGCCCAGCATGTGGCACTCGAGGCGGGAGGCTGCGTCGGCGTGTTCTCGCTCGAGATGTCCGTACAACAGGTGATCCGGCGGCTGGTAACCGCCGTGGCTCAGGTCGATGCGCACAAGCTTGCTACGGGGTTCCTGTCTAGCGGTGACAAGGACCGGTTGCTCGACGGTCTGCACAAGCTCTCCGAGACAAAGATCTTCATCGATGACTCGGCCTCTCTAACGGCGCTCGAGATGCGTGCCAAGGCGCGCCGACTGAAGGCAGAACACGGCCTCGATCTCTTGGTGGTCGACTACCTGCAGCTGGTTCGAGGCAGTATTCGAACCGACAATCGCAACCTCGAGCTCGGAGAGATCTCACGCTCACTCAAAGCGCTTGCCAAGGAGTTGGAAGTGCCGGTGATGGCACTCTCTCAGCTCTCGCGAGCAACCGAGACGCGGTCGGGGCACCGACCGCAGCTGTCGGACCTGCGCGAGTCGGGCAACCTCGAGCAAGACGCCGACGTGGTGGCGTTCATCTTCCGTCCCGAGGTATACAACCAGGAGGATCCGGAGCTTGAGGGCCTCGCCGAGCTGATCATCGCCAAGCAGCGGAACGGACCGATCGGCAGCGTCCCTCTGGCCTTCCTCAAGCCCTACACTCTGTTCAGAGATCGCGCCGACAACGAAGACACGTTCTGACCGGTGTGCGGTTGAGCGCACGGCTAACATAGGGGCATGCGCGAACCTCCTCCGTCGATGTCGAGCCCCTGCCGGCCAACCGTGGCAGAGATCGACCTCGACGCCTGCGTGCACAATCTGCGGCGCCTCCGCGACAAAGTCGGCGCCATCGATGTCTGGCCGGTGGTCAAGGCTGACGCATACGGGCATGGAGCCGTGGCGGTGGCCGGCGCCCTGTGTGCCGAACGTATAGCCGGTTTCTGTGTGGCAACCGCGAGCGAGGGTCGCCAGCTGCGTCAGGCTGGAATTGAAGTGCCGGTATTGGTGATGGCCGGACTCTCCACTTCTGCGCCGGAGGACGCGTTCCGAATGGTCGTCGAGTACGGCCTCGCCGCAGGTATCCAGGATGCGACCGTCGGTGCTCGCCTTGCCGATACTGCTCGAGAGCTGGGGATCGGTCCGGCCTCGGTACATCTCAAGGTCGACACCGGCATGGGGCGGCTCGGCATCGTTCCGGATCAGGTTACCCACCTGGCGCGGGCGCTGGCTGACGAGCCGACGCTTTCATTCGACGGGCTGTTCTCGAATCTGGCGAGCGGCGACAGCGTTGCCGACACGGATCCGGGAACGGACTTTGTGCGGCAGCAGGTGGACATCTTCGATCAGGTGTGCGCCCTGCTCGAGCAGGACGACATCCTGCCGGCGCATCGCACCCTGGCGAACAGTGCCGGCCTGATGCACCACGCAGAGTCGTGGCGCGGTCCGACGTTTTCCGGGGTGCGCCCGGGATTGGCAATCTACGGGGCCGCGCTTACCTCCGGAGGGGGTGTGGCCGACTTGCGTCCAGCGATGCGGCTGGTAACCAGTATCATGGCAATCCGTCATCTCCCGAAGGGGGTAACCTCGGGCTACGGGATGACCGCGACCACCTACAGGGCCACTCGGGTGGCAGCGTTGCCCCTGGGTTACCATGACGGCCTTCCGCGCGCCCTCAGCAATCGTGGCTGGGTTGCGATCGGCGGAACCCGGGCCCCGATCATCGGCAGAGTCAGCATGGACATCACCCTCGTCGACGTCACCGATGTGGCGGCGGCGCAGGTCGGTGACGAAGTCGTCGTTTTCGGCAACACAGGGCGTGAGGTCGGCTCCGGTGAGGCCGAGGGTGAGCCGCCGGGCTATTCCGACACCCTATCGATCGCGGTTGCGGCTGCCGACGGGCCGGGCGACGAGGCTGCCGCCAAGGCACCCACTGCCCCCCCTGGAACCGATGGCCAGGCGTGCATTCGTGTCGAGGAAGTCGCGGAATGGGCGGAGACGATTCCGCACGAGATTCTGAGCCGCATCGGCTCGCGAGTGCCGCGCCACTACTCCACCACTGTCGCCAACTCTGCTGCCGAGGCCCGACGATGACCCGATTGGTAGCCAGTATCGGCCGCGTCGCTATCGGATTCCTCGAATCGGCCGGTCAGGCGTGGCTGTTGCTGTGGCGTTCGCTCGCCAGCCTGACTCGGCGACCGTGGTTCCTGCGCAATTGGTTCCAGCAGATGGTCGAGCTCGGCAATCGCTCCCTGCCGGTCATCGTCGTTACCGCCGTGTTCTCGGGTGCTGTATTCGCCTTGCAGACCTGGGAGGGCTTCGAGCAATTCGGTGCCACGACGTTGGTTGCGTTCTCGGTTGCCTTGGCGATGACGCGCGAGCTCATCCCGGTACTGGGCTCATTGATGGTAGCCGGTCGGGCTGGCGGTGCGATGGCGGCGGAGATTGGCACGATGCGCGTCACGGAACAGATCGACGCGATGGAAACGATGGCGATCGACCCGGTGAAGTACCTCGTGGTGCCGCGCGTCATAGCCGGGGCGGTGATGTTGCCGGTCGTCGTGGTGATCGGCGACCTGGTGGGCATCCTGGGTGGCTACATGGTCTCTGTGTACATGAACGATGCGCGGCCAGTCGCCTATTGGGAAGCCAGCTTCGCCTTCATCACCGTCGACGATGTCACCTCCGGGCTGATCAAGGCGTCGATCTTCGGCGTCATGATCGCCATCTTCTCCTGCATGCGCGGCTTCGGTGCCAGCGGTGGAGCCGAGGGCGTTGGCAGGGCTACCACCAGTGCTGTCGTGACCAGCAGCATGGCGATCCTGGTTTCCGACTTCTTTCTCACCAAAGCACTCCTCGTTCTGTGGGACATGTGACCGACCAGCCGTTCATTCGTATCTCCGACCTGCACAAGAGCTTCGGCGACCTCCGCGTACTGCGCGGCATCGACCTCGACATTGCGCGTGGCGAATCGCTGGTGATCATCGGTAGCTCCGGCACTGGCAAGAGCGTGCTCATCAAGCACGTAATCGGCCTGCTGGCGCCTGATGAGGGCGACCTGATGGTCGATGGGTCGTCGGTTCCCGGGCTCGGGCGGGAAGCTCTCTCCAAGCTCCGCCGTCGGATGGGGATGCTCTTTCAGTACGCGGCGCTATTCGACTCGATGAACGTCGGCGACAACGTCGCTTTCGCGTTGCGTCAGCAACGCGACTGGCCGGAGACTCGGGTGCAGGAGCGGGTGCGTGAGGTGTTGGGTTGGGTGGGGCTCAAGGGCATCGAGGACAAGGTGCCCGCCGAGCTCTCCGGCGGCATGAAGAAGCGCGTCGGGCTGGCGCGGGCCATTGCGCTCGAACCGGAGATCATTCTCTACGACGAGCCCACCACCGGCCTCGATCCGATTCTCGCCGACCAGATCAACAATCTGATCCTCGACCTCAACGATCGCCTCAACGCCACCTCGCTGACCATCACCCACGATATGGTCTCGGCGTACAAGATTGCCGATCGAATCGCCATGCTCTACGACGGCAAGATCGAGGCGACCGGCACTCCGCAGGAGATACAGGCCAGCGACAACGCGATCATACAGCAATTTATCAACGGGCGCGCCGACGGGCCGATCACGATGATGTAGGTGCCGGTCGCGCCTACTTGCCGTCGGTGATCAAGGCTTCTCGCGATAGTCGAAGTTCAAGCGAGCGGACGACAGCGGCGGTAGTTGCAGATCCTTGTCCGACAGGATCATCTCGCCCTGTGGGAACGGCCACGGGAGCTCGAGCGCCGGGTCGAAGGCGTTCACTCCAGCCTCGGAGGCTGGGGCGTACTCCGTTGTTTGGACGTAGAGAAAGTGCGTGTCATCTTCGAGCGCGCAGAAACCGTGCGCGAAACCAGCCGGGATCCACAGCAGGTTGCGATTCTCGGCGCTGAGCTCGAGCGCGACATACTGGCCGAACCACGGTGAGCCGCTTCGCACATCGACGGCGACGTCCAATGCGGCGCCGCGCAACACGCGTACGAGTTTTCCTTGCCCATGAGGTTCGAGCTGGTAGTGCATGCCACGGAGCACCTTGGCTTGCGAGATCGACTCGTTGACCTGTGCCACGCGGACGTTGGCGCCGTGCGCAGCAAGGACAGAGTGTCGGAAGCTCTCGAGGAACCCGCCGCGGTCATCGCGTAGTAGCTCCGAGCGGACCAGGAGCACGTCGGGTATGTCCGTGGCGGCGACCTCGAGGGGCATGGAACTCGCTGCTCCTGGATGGTCGCGCGGCGAACCGGGGTCGACCGGGAAGCTTGGAGCTGGGCAATCTACCACGGGGTCAGAGGCGTGAGACGCGCAACGTCGCCGAGCAGCCGCTATTCTTAGGCGTGCGAGGTCGCTCGAAACAATGGACACCCGGCGTCCCCGCGGAGATGAGCCTATGCGTACGGAAATCAAAGTCGGCGCGTTGGTCCTGGTCGCGATTGCTGTCCTGGCTTACTTCGTCATCAAGATCCAGGACATCGGTAGCTTCCGGGCCGAAGACAGCTACGTCATCAACGTTCGATTCGAGAACGCTGCCGGGCTCGGGATAGACGACCCTGCTCTGCTGGCGGGGGTGCGCGTTGGGCGAGTGTCGGCCGTGCGGCTGAACATGCAGGAGGGCGTGGCCGAAGTCGAGCTCCAACTGTTGCGCACGGTGCAGGTGCATGACGACGCGGTGGCGATCGTCGGATCCACCGGGATGCTCGGAGACCGTGTACTGGATCTGAAGCCGGGGTCGCCCGGGCGCCCGCTAGTGGAGGAGGGTGGATGGATCAGTGGCGGGGATCCAGTTTCGGTCGACCAATTGGTCGACGTCATGTCGAGTATCGGACGCAATCTCGATCAGACGACACGAACGCTGTCTGCGGTTCTCGGCACCGAAGAGGGCGAGGCGTCGCTGCGCGAGATTCTCATCAACGTTCAGAGTGTCACTGGGCGCTTCAACGAGATCCTCTCGGCCAATCGTGCCATCGTCGACTCCGGGTTCAACAACATGGACACCGCGTTCGGCAACATCAACGAGCTATCGGCGACTCTCAAGGAGAGCTTGCCGCAGTTGATCGACGAGATGCGGACGCTGTCGGCCGACGTGTCCGGGGTCATCGACAGGGGAGGCGCCGGGCTCGACGGCGCCGGCGAGAACTTGCGTGACGTCACCGAGAGGTTACAGCGCTCCGCCGCTGATCTGGAGGAGATTCTCGGCAAGGCGAACCGTGGCGAAGGGACCGTGGGGAGGTTGGTAAACGAGTCGGACACCGTCGACCGATTGAACGAAGCCCTCGACTCGGTGGACGATAGCCTGGCTGCCGCTGACACCTTCTTTCGTCGCGTCGGGGAAGCACAGCTCAGCTTCGAGTGGCGCTCCGAGTTCTACGAGCGGCTCGAGTCCAGCAAGAACTACTTCGGGATGCGGCTGGAGCTCGGTGAGCAGGGGTCAGGCCGAGGCTTCGAGTTTCACATCGTCGACGACAACATCGGGGGCATCACCGAGACCAACATCACGACCCAGACCTTTGATCCATTTACGGGAGATCTGCTCGCCACGGAATTGGAGCGCAAGTTGGTTCGAACCGAGGGCTTTCGGATCAGCGCCTTGATTGCGCAACGGTTCGGGCAGTTTCAAGTGCGTGGCGGAATCCTCGAGTCGCAGGCGGGGTTCGGGATCGACTACTTCCTTGCCAAGGACCGGCTACGGTTCATCGGCGAGGTCTGGGACTTGGGCCGCGACCCCGACCCCCACGTCAAGCTGCGCTTCCAATGGAATCTCAGCGGTCGCTTTTTCCTGACCGGCGGATGGGACGACGCGCTGCGCTCGGGACTACGCAGTTATTATCTCGGAGGTGGGTATAGCTTCACCCGATAAGGTCCTCGTCTTCGGCGGCTACGGCCAGGTCGGCGAGGCCCTCGCTGTGACCGCCGAGGCCGCCGGGCACGATCCAGCCGCCATCGTGCAGCTCGGTCGCGACGATGTCGATGTCACCGACGAGGTGAGTGTCGAAGAGTCGGTCCAGGATCATGCCGCTCGCACGGTCATCAACTGCGCGGTATTTCAGCCCGTCGACCTGTGTGAAACGAACCCCGCAGAGGCCTTTCGAGTGAACGCTACGGCGGCGGGCGTGCTAGCTCGTGCCTGCAAGCGATCGGCGACCCGCATGGTGCATCTGTCGACCGATTACGTGTTCGGCGGTCCGCGGCGAGTGCCGTTTCGCGAGACCGACCTACCGGCGCCGCAGAGTGTCTATGCGGCTTCCAAGCTCGCCGGCGAACACCTGGTGCTGGCAGCTTCGGAGATGCATAGCGTGGTACGCACCTCGGCGGTCTATGGGACGGCTCGTCCGGGACACGGGACCTCGCCGTTTATCGAGCGCATGCTCGAGCGCGCTCGGCAGGGGGCGGAAACGCGGGTAGTGAATGACCAAGTCGTCAGCCCCACATATACCCACGATCTCGCCGCGGCTATCTGGAGTCTCTTGGCCTGCGGCGCCTGCGGCTTGTTTCATGTCGCCAACAAGGGACAGGCAACCTGGTTTGAGGTTGCCGAAGTCGCTTTCACCGCCGTCGGCGCTCGACGTTGCCTGCGACCCACAACGGCCAGCGACTTCGGGGCGCCGGCCAAGCGCTCGGCCTACACCGCTCTAGACAACGCTGCGCTGCGTGACCTCGGGTTGTCTGAGCTGCCCCATTGGCGGGACGCGTTGGGCCGGTATTTTGCCGCCAATCACCCGGATCTGAAGCTGACGATCTGAGCTGCGCCGACCGGTACCTTTCTGCGCGCCACGGCAACCCCTGTTTTTTCAGTGAGCTGTGCCTACGCGTATCTTCGATTGGAATCTTAGTAGTCGACGGAATAAGACTTGATTCTAATCTAATCAGATTTTATGATGTCCGCAGTTAGCAGAGAGCTACCGGGAGCAGAGAAGGCCCCGACGCATGCTCAAGTTTCAGTGGTCCACCCAACGGTGGCCGTCGCTAGACAGCGTTCAATTCCCAAGGAGGACTACAAATGCTGGTCCGTCGCACCAACGCATTTCCCGATTCCCATCTACAGCGTCGTCTCGGCAACGTCCTTGGCCGTGACTGGGCTCGCATCTTCGAACCGCTCGATGCGCCCGCCGAAGCATCCGGCTGGGCACCGGCGATGGACGTCATCGAGCAGGAGGATCAGATCCTGCTGCGCGCCGAGCTCCCCGGCTTGGCTGAAGAGGATGTCGAGATCACCCTGGAGGACGGCAAGCTCACCCTCAAAGGCGAGAAGAAGCTTGAGCACGACACCTCGGACGGCCACTACCGGCGAATCGAGAGTCGCTATGGGAGCTTCCTGCGCGTCTTTACCTTGCCAACCGGTGTGGATCAGGAGCAGATCGACGCGCAGTTCCGTAACGGCGTGATGGTGATCAGCCTCCCGAAGGCCGAGCAGGCCAAGCCGAAGAAGATCTCGGTTACGGTCAACTAGATGACCGTAGCCGAGCCGTAGCCAGGCGGAGCCTCCGGTTCCGTAGCCCGGGAGCGAGCCCGCTCCCGGGCTTTTGCTTTACCCCGCTGGCCGCTACCGTAAGATTGCGCCCTCAGTATCGTCCCGTTGATCCGAGCGCCCACCCGAAGCCTCCCAACCGGCCTTCGCCCGTGAACAAGCGGTACCTGCAGCTTGCCGCCGGTATTGCAGTGAGCGCGGTGTTCTTGTGGATTGCCACCCGGGACGTCTCGATCGTCGAGGTGTGGCAGATCATGCGGGGGGCGAGTTTCGGCTGGTCAACAACGGCTCCTCGGATGGCTCCGAGGAGCTCGTGCGCTCGTCGGGTTTCCCGCGCATCGAAGTGGAGCGCAATCGGGGGGTCGGCTGGGCCATCATCGCCGCCACGGAGTGAGCCATGGAGCATGGTTATGACGTGCTCGTAGGCTTGGCCTCGAACGGCAAGATGCTGCCGTCCGAGATGGAGCGCGTCGTCGGGCCGATTCGAGGCAACGAGGCCGACTATGTCACCGGTAGTCGTTATCTGGAGGGTGGCGCGGCACCGAATCTGCCGGCGTTCCGTCGCCGTGCGATACCGATGGTCAATTTGAGCGCCCGCCTGGCGACCGGCGCACGCCTGACCGACGCAACGTGCGGCTATCGTGCCTTTCGTGTCGATCTCTTCGACCGGGCTGGATTCGATTGGCGTGCCGAGTGGCTGTGGACCTATGCGTTCGAGCCCTACCTATACGGCAAGGTGCTGCTCGCCGGTGCTGCTGTCCGCTGGCTAGAGGTTCCCATTACGATGCGCTATCCGCCCCGCGGCCACGGCTATACGAAGATTCGTCCCGGGCTCGACTGGTGGCGCATGATCTACCCGTTCTTTTGGGCGCGGATGGAGAGTGGACGGTTTGCGGAGCCTGGTACGACAGCCTCAGCCCGGCGTGTCGACGCTCCGCCGGAGCTATAATCCCAACCATCATCCGTCATACTTCTCTTCATACGCGGGCGCCCACGGGTGGCCCGGAGGTCATATGCAATGAGCATCATCCGTGTGCTCTTTATCCTAGGCTGCGCGGCAATCGGGTTTCTCGGAATCCCGGGCGGCAATGCTGGCCTGGCCATCGGTCTGCTGTTCGCGGTCGTGGTCGTCCTGCTCGAGATCAAGCTGCACAGCATCCACCCGAACGTGCTCATGGGCGGCGTCGTGGGTACGTTCATGGGATTGGTGCTGGCGATGGCGTTCGGGGTCGTCGGCAGGCAGCTCGACCTGACCTCTACTGCCGAGGCCGTGATCCAGGGAGTCGCCGTGCTGACCCTCGCCTACTTGGGCATGGTCATCGGGTCGCTCAAGGGTCAGTCGGGCGAATGGTGGATTCCCTGGAGGCCGTTCCTGGAGGACCAGCGCGGCGGCGTCCCCGACAAGATTCTCGACACCTCGGTAATCATCGACGGTCGGATTGCCGAGATCGCGGCCGCCGGGTTCGTCGATGGCACCCTGCTAGTGCCGCAGTTCGTGCTCAACGAGCTACAGCAGGTCGCTGATTCCAGCGATGCGCTCAAGCGTGCGCGGGGCCGCCGTGGCCTCGATATCCTCCGAGATCTGCAACGGAGCGCCGAGCTCGACGTCCAGATCGACCCCACGGATTTCCCCGGTATCGCGGAGGTTGACTCCAAGCTGATCGAGCTGGGGATCCAACGCGGCGGAGTGGTGCTTACCAACGACTTCAATCTCGCGAAGGTGGCGCAGGTACGCGGCGTCCGCGTGCTCAACGTCAACGACCTCGCCAACGCCGTGAAGCCTGCGTTCTTGCCAGGCGAGCCGATGTCCGTGTTCGTAGTCAAGGAGGGCAAGGAGGCGGGGCAGGGAGTCGGCTACCTCGATGACGGAACCATGGTTGTCGTCGACGGCGCCAGCGCGCTGCGTGGCTCAACGGTCAATCTGGTGGTGACATCGGTTCTTCAAACAAGCGCCGGAAAGATGATCTTCGGTCGAAGGGCTGAAGGCTCGCGGCAGGCGGCGGCCGACCCGGCAGAGCCTGTCGCGATCGCCAATCCGTAGCGGCGCGGACTGATGTCCGACGTACTCGATCGGCTGTCTGACGCCGACCTCGTACGCGCTGCCGGGCGCGGCGAGCCAGACGCGTTCCGGCAGCTGTACGAGCGTAAGCACCACCGCGTGCAGCGCATTGCGTACCAGATGTTGGGTGATCGCGGCGCCGCTGAAGACGTCACACAGGAGGCGTTCGTCGCGCTTTGGCGAAACTGCCGACGGTACCGGACGCGGTTCGCTGTAGACGCGTGGCTGACGCGCATCGCCACCAACAAGGCGATCGATCGATGGCGCAACGATCGGCGTCACCCGATTCCTCTGGGTGAGCGGCCTGGGGCAACGGGAACAGAGCGGCAATCGACAGCGCGGTCCGTTGCCCCCGCTGGGGTGACTACCGAGACGGCGGCTCAACTTCTCCCGGCAGACCACCTGGCCGATCCGAGCTTGGCGATCCGCTGGGAGGAAGTGCAGCGCATCTGGAACGAGCTCGCGGCGGAGCTTCCCGAACGACAGCGGGCAGCGTTCGTCCTTCGCGAGATCGAAGACCTCCCGGTGCGGGATGTTGCCGCGGCGCTCGGTTGTAGTACCTCCACGGTACGCAGCCACGTAGCGCTAGCTCGGCGAGAGCTTCGTCACGGCATTCGCACTCGCTATCCGGAGTATGCAGCCGTCGTTGCAGACGATCACGACTGAAACGACGCGCCGAGTCCGGTGTTTCGGGTATCATCCGCGTATTGGCGTTGGGGGGCGCTGACGGCGTACGACGCGCAGGATACCGGCCGACGGGGCTACGTTGGCCGAGGACGAGCCGCAGTCGGGACGCTTGGGGGTGTGGTGATACAAGTCGCGGTGGTGGGTGCCGGTCGCTGGGGCCAAACCTCATCAACAACCTTTACACGCAACCCGACGCGTGGGTCTCCTGGGTAGCTGACACCGATGGCGATCGCCTCACAGCGGTTGCGACTCGTTTTCCCGGTGTGAAGACCACCACTGATGCGCTTGCCGCGATCCGCAGCGACGACGTCGACGCGGTGATCGTTGCTACCCCCACGAGTACTCACTACGAGCTTGCCACCGCTGCTCTCGACGCCGGTAAGCACGTTCTGGTGGAGAAGCCGCTCGCTGACACCGCCGAGCACGCCGAGTTGCTGTGCGAGCGGGCGCAGCGCGCCAAGCTGATACTCATGGTGGGCCACGTCTTTGTCTACAACGCCGCTGCCCGTCGAGCGAAGGAGTACATCGGCAAGGGTGATCTTGGACGCGTCTATTACATCTCCATGGAGCGCACGAACCTCGGACCCATCCGAGTCGACGTCAACGCCGCCTGGGATTTGGCTGCCCACGACGTATCGCTGGCCACCTACTGGCTGAACGGCAACCCGACCACTGCGTCGGCAGTGGGCGGAGCATGGATCAACCCGGGGATCGAGGATGCCGTGTTCGCCACCTTGCGCTACCCAGGCGACGTCCTCGTTCATCTGCACGCCTCGTGGCTGAACCCGCGCAAGTCGCGTGCCATCACCGTGGTAGGCGAACGCCGCATGCTGACTTTCGATGATGTGAATCTGTCGGAGCCGCTCGGCATCTACGACAAGAAGGTGCGCGATGAGCGCATCGATGTGCCGTTCGTCGATACGTTCGCCAGCTTCCGCATGAGCGTTCGCGAAGGCGATATCGTGATCCCTCGGGTGCAGATGGCCGAGCCCCTCAAGGCCGAGGTGAATCACTTCTTGGAGTGCATCCAGGAGGGGAATCGACCGTTGTCTGTCGGAGCCGAGGGGCTCGCGGTGGTGCGTACACTAGAGGCAATCGGCCGTTCGCTTGCCAGCGGCGGCGCCGAGATACAGGTCTGATATGAAAATCCCACTCGTTGATCTGAAGCTGCAGCATGCCTTGATCGCCGATGAGGTTTCCGCCGGGCTCGACCAGGTAATGGCCGACACCGCGTTTATCCTCGGCCCCCAGGTGGCGGAGTTCGAAGCGGAGTTCGCCCGCTTCCAGGAGGCGCCGCACTGCGTGGGGGTCGGTAGCGGGACCGATGCACTGGAAATGGCACTCCGTGCCCTTGGCGTGGGACCGGGTGACGAGGTGGTTCTACCGGCCAATACTTTCATTGCCACGGCGCTAGCAGTTACCCGTACGGGCGCGGTCCCTGTGCTGGCGGATTGCGATCCCGAGCATCATTTGATCGACATCGACCGGGCCGAAGAAGCCGTGACGCCGCGCACCCGGGCGATCGTCCCGGTCCACCTATACGGCCAACTGGCGCCAATGGAAGAGCTGCTCGAGCTTGCCGCTCGCCACGACCTTGTCGTGGTCGAGGACGCCGCGCAAGCGCACGGTGCCCGCCGACATGGACAAGCGGCGGGCAGCTTTGGGCTGGCGGCGGGATTCAGCTTTTATCCGGGCAAGAACCTCGGAGCGTATGGCGACGCGGGCGCTGTGGTTACGCATGATGCCGATGTGACCGATGCCGTGCGGCGGCTGCGGAACTGGGGGAGCGATCGCAAGTACCATCACCCCGAGATGGGCTTCAATTCGCGCCTCGACACCGTACAGGCGGTGGTGCTGTCGGCCAAGCTACGGCACCTGGCGGTGGGGAACCAGCAGCGCCGCGAGGCCGCGGCGTTCTATGACGAGCTTCTCGTGGATGTCCCGGAGGTGTCGTTACCGAGCGTGCTCGACGGCAATGAGCCCGTCTGGCATCTGTACGTCGTCCGGGTAGCCGAGCGGGATCGCGTACTACAGCACCTCAACGACGCGGGGATCGGAGCCGGTATTCACTACCCCATTCCGATCCACCTGCAGGGGGCCTACGACGATCTGCGGAAGGGGCCGGGGTCGTATCCGGTCGCCGAGCAAGCGGCCGACGAGATCCTGTCGCTCCCTATGTTCGCGGGCATCACGCAGGCGCAGCAGGAGCACACCGTTGAAGTGCTGCGCCAGGCGCTGACCGCATCGGGGCTCCGCCTGGCGGCCGGCTGACAGCGACCGCTACTCGCGCTCGGGGCGCCACCCAGCGCCCGTCCAAGCGTTGACCAGTCCGGCGAGCTCGCGTATGACATCTTCGCCGTCGGTGGTGTTCGTCCACCACTGCGCCGGGTCGAACGGGTCGGCGCGCGACCAGCGCACGGTACCGACGATCGAGGGATCGTCGGCCTGATTCCACAGTGTATGAACACGGCGGGAGTGCACCTTCGAAGTGACCAGGATGACGCTCGAGCGATCCAGCCGGCGCATCTCGGAGCGCACCGCGTCGATCTCGTCGCTTGTGTTCATGACCTGCTCTTCCAACACGCGGATCGCGTCGGAGGGGATGCCCAGGCGCTGCAGCACCTGGTACTGCCAGTAGCGGGGTCCCGGCATCCGCACGCCGAGGCGCTCGAGGGCGCGGCTCCGGTCGCTCGGTCGCAGCGAGGCGATCCACACCTCCGGGGCGTGTCCGGAACGATAGAGCTCCGCCGCTTCCATGGCGCGAAACGGGATCCCGCCGCTGTGTACGAAGATCACATCGGCGTCGCCGACCTCGTCCTCGACGACGAGCCAGAGTCCGAGTGAGCCTAGCAACCAGGGGCCGAGTTGGACCAGGACGAAAAGCACCGTGGCGATCACCAACGGCCAACGCCGCCAGCTCCGCACCGATCGGTTGTCGCCGGTTCTGGTTCCTGGCTCGAGGGGCGGATGACCGTCCGTCGAGTACGTCGGAGGAACGATCGTTCCTGTGGACTCGGACGGGCGGTCGGTGTGGCCGGGTTGCATACCGGCAGCATAGACCACGCAACTCCGATCGTCTTGGACGGTTTGGCCGCTACCTCCGTATACATGAGAGGAGGAGTTCTATGACCAACGACCAACGTCCCGAGGAGATTTTCCGCGGCCTGCGACGCAGCCGTGCCGCGGAGCCGGATTCCGAAGCCCTGTGGCGTCGTATCGAGGCACGCTTGGAGCCGCTGCCGCCCGGCGGGTTCGGTCGATTTGTGGATGCGCTGTTGGGCGCCAGTCGACGCCCCCGGCTGCGGTTGGCGGGTGTGCTCGCGGCGATCACTGCAGTGACCGTGGCCGCGGTGGTTTCGTGGCGGTCGGCCCCGGTTGCGGAAGTCGCTCCACAGGTGGCCATGCAGGCACCGGTCGCCGACGTTCTGGTACCGGACTGGGAGCTCGACGTGCGATTGGTTCGCGGGTTCGACGGTGTCCCACCTGCCGACGTGCGGACCGAGACCGTCGATGGTGCCGGCGGGGCCAGTCGCCTGGCGGACCTACGATCCGACCTGGCGTCGCTGGTGCGCTTCGATGACATCGGCCTGGTAGGCGAGTGGGTCGGGGAGCTACAGGTGGTGGGTAGCAACGTGCCACTTTCCGCCGGTCGTGCCCTGACATTCGAGGTAGTGGGTGTTGATACCGACAACGGTGCTCTGCAGCTACGCAACGTCTGGCTGGAAGGCGAAGAGCGGCTGAAGGTCGCCTCCGAGCTGACGCTTTCCCCGGGCGAGCCACACCTGATCGGCGTGCGACCGGAGACCGAAGTCGAGACGCGTCTGTTCCTGGCGATCGACGTGCGTCCGCCTCCAGTGCCAACGACTGGAGCGGCGGACGAGTCGCAGGAATAGAGGGGCTACTCGCCATGCCTGAGTTTTGCTGCCGGGTCGGGGCGCCGAATGGTGCCATCGCCGAGCGGTACGTTTCTGCCGTCTCGGCGGTAGCAGCGCGCGAGCAGCTGGCGGCGGATGGTCTCGAGATCTTCGACGTCATCGCGGGCAGCGCTTCGAGCGCGGTGCCGGCGCTACGCAAGCTCGCGGCCATTCAGCTGACAGGGGCTTCCGTGGACCCCGGCCGCCGCCTATTCAGGCGTCGGCGAACGCACGTAGTGCCCGCCGAGCTGTTGCTGTTGAGCCAGGAGCTCGCGGCACTGGTGAACGCCGGTCTTCCGCTGCTTCGTTGTGTCGATATCCTCCGCACGCGTCGCGCCGGGTCGGTAGTTGGCAGCATGCTCGATCGCGTTCGCGGGCTGCTCGCCGGAGGCGAGGGGATCTCCGGCGCTTTTCGGCCGGAGATCGAGCGGGTTCGTTTACCGGAGCTGTTCGTCACCTCTCTCCAGGTCGGGGAGGCGAGCGGCGACTTGGTAACCGCGATCCGACGGTACACGGCCCATCTCGACAAGTCGCTGAGGCTCCGCGGGCGCGTCCGCGCAGCGATGATGTACCCGCTCGTGCTGGCTGCCGTATCGCTGGCCGTCGTGCTCATCTTGCTGGTAATGGTCATCCCCCAATTTGCTGAGTTCTATGCTTCATCGGGGGCGGAGCTGCCGTTCACGACACGTGCCCTGGTCGGCGTTGCCGGGCTCGTCTCACGCTACGGGCTATTGCTGGCGGCGGGCGCCATGGTCGGGTTCTTCTTCCTCCGCCGCTGGGCGCAAACGCCGGCCGGGAGAGCGACTGTCGATGACCTGAAGTTGCGCCTCCCGGTTGTCGGTCCGCTGCGACTTCGGTACTTCGGCCTCGAGATGGCGCGCACGCTCGCCACGTTGTTGAGCGGCGGTGCCCCCCTTGTTTCGGCGCTGCGGGTGACGGCCGAGGGAACCAGCAATCGCGCCTTTCGGACCCGGCTCGTGCGGGTCTCTGAGCTGGTGACACAAGGCACGAGCTTGCATGCGGCCTTCGAGACCTATGGGCTTCTCGAGCCTCTCGGTCTCGAGATGGTGCAGGTCGGCGAGTCGACAGGGGCACTCGAGGAGATGCTCGAGCATGTCGCGACGACGTACGACGACGTGCTCGATCGGCAGGTGACGACCGCTGTGAGTCTCATGGAGCCAGCGATGCTCGTTGGCATGGGCCTGCTCGTTGCCGGCATCCTGATGTCGCTTTACCTGCCGCTGTTCCAGACGGTGCAGGTGGTCGGTTGAGTGGTGCGATGCGGCCTCCCGAGCGGCGAGATCCGCTCGCTGGCGAGGGCGGGGCGGAGTTGCTCTCAGCGCACGAACGACGTGCCAACGAGCTGGGTATTCCCTACGTTGATCTCGATGAAGTGAAGCTGGATCGTACGCTACTGGAGCAGGTTCCGATTGAGCTGATGGTGCGGCACGCCTTCGTACCGCTTCACCGTGCCGACGACGACTCGCTGGCGATCGCCATGTCCGACCCCGCGGACGTCACCGCGCTGGATGCCCTCGAGGGCCTTCTCGATACCTCGGTCGCCGTGCGCGCCGCTGCCCCCGATGCGGTGGAGCGGGCGCTCCGACGCGCTGGTGCCGGTGAGCGCATCCTGGCCTCCGTTCAGCAAACCTTCGAGCCCAGCGGCATCGCCGATGTCGAGGAGGAGGGCACGCTGACTCTCGCTGGCCTGGCGACGGATGCCGGGCATCCGATCGTTCGGCTGGTCGATACGACGCTGCTGAACGCCATCGAGCGCCGCGCCTCGGACATTCATGTGGAGACGCGGGATGACGCAGTATGGATCAAGTATCGCGTCGACGGCGTTCTCTATCCGGCCATGGAGCCCATAGAACTGCGCCACCACGACGCCATTCTTTCGCGTGTGAAGGTCATGTCGGATCTCGACATCTCCGAGAAGCGCATCCCTCAGGACGGGCGCTTCAAGCTCAACCTTCAGGGTCGGAAGGTCGATTTTCGCGTTTCGATCATGCCCTCGATTCACGGCGAAGACGCTGTCATCCGCATACTCGACAAGGAGTACTTGGCCGAGGAGTTCTCCGAGCTGCGTCTCGACACGCTCGGTTTCACCGAGGCCGACATGCTCAAGATACGCAAGTACAGCCGCGAGCCGTACGGCATGTTCCTGGTGACCGGCCCGACCGGATCGGGTAAGACCACGACGCTGTATGCGGCGTTGTCGGAGATTCGCAGCGAGGAACAGAAGCTCATTACGATCGAGGACCCGGTCGAGTATCAGCTCCCCGGCATCACTCAGATCCCGGTCAACGAGAAGAAAGGACTGACCTTTGCGCGCGGTCTGCGGTCGGTGTTACGGCACGACCCCGACATCATCATGGTCGGTGAGATCCGCGACCCGGAGACCGCCAACATCGCCGTCCAGTCGGCGCTGACGGGTCATCTCGTATTCACCACGGTCCATGCCAACAACGTGGTCGACGTGATCGGCCGCCTGATGAATATGGAGGTCGAGGAGTACCAGTTCGTCTCGGCGCTCAACTGTGTGCTGGCGCAGCGATTGGTCAGGCTGATCTGCAAGCAGTGCAAGCGAACCGTCGAGCCGAGCGCCAGGCTACTCCAGGACTCGGGGCTGAGCGCTCGCGACCTCGAAGACGGCAGGCTGTACGAGGGGGCTGGCTGTGCCGAGTGCCGGGGCACCGGCTACTACGGCCGCACCGTGATTGCCGAGCTGTTGGACCTGTCTGACACGGTGCGGGAAATGATCCTGGGACGCCGCCCGACGTCGGAGATCAGGCGTCAGGCGGCTAGCGAAGGTATCAAGTTTCTGCGTGACTCGGCGCTCGAGAAGGTCAAGGCCGGCCTTACCACCCTGCAAGAGATCAACAAAGTGACGTTCGTCGACTGAGGCGTTTCATGGGGTACTGGGCAAGCAAGGAAAGGGTGGCGGTCGGTCTCGGGCGGGACCGGTTGCGTCTACTGGTGGCGCGCGGAAACGGTTCGGTGAGCGTTGCACATAGTGGCTCGCGGGCGTTGCCACCGGGAGCGCTCCGCGGCGGGTTGCGGGCTCCCGTTTCTGCTGATGGGGAGGTGATCGCCACCGCCCTGAACGAGCTACTGGACGACGCGCGGTCCGATGGTCTGCTGCGCCGCCGGCCCGACCTCGTCGCGCTGGTGATAACTGATGGATCGGTCAAGCTCGCGGCGGCACCGATCGAGGGCGAGATTCCCGGTGTTGCGGAGGGTGGTCGCATGGCCCGCTGGGTGCTGCGCGAGTTGCTGCCCGCGGAGGCCGACGCGGCACGGGTAGATTGGACGATCATGGCCGCAGCGGGAGTCGGTGCCGCCGAGCCCGAGCGCTGGATGCTCAGCGCCGGCGGCGATGCGGCGTTGCTGCGGGAGTATGAGTCTCTTGTCGAGCCGTTCGGCTGGACGGTGGGGCGAATCGTGCCGTGGACGCTCGCCGCCGCGTCGGTTCACGACGGCGCCCCAGGCCCCGAGGGCGAGTCGCCGGTCGCCGACCAGCCACTGCGGCGGCTCATCCTGTGCGAGGCGGATGGGACGCTCGCCTGCATGTTCGAGGCGGGCGGCGTGCCGCGATTCCACCGTGCGTGGCGTGCTCAGATCGCTGGAGATCGCGTCGCCGACGAGCTGCCGTCGTTGCGGCGCTACGTGAACGACCATCTTGAGATGACCATCGGGCACGTGTGCCTGTGTGGCACAGCGGATTGGTCGACAGCGGTCGCGGATGCTTGCGATGCAGTCGGCCTGGAGGTGCGCCGCGTAGATCCCGAAAAGGCACTTGCCGGAGCGCTACGAGGATGAATCGCTTTCCAGTCAACCTGGCCGCTCAACCGATCGAGAAGGTGCGCGCGGCACGGCGCGCAGTGGCGTGCGGAGCGACGGCGACACTGCTCTTGACCCTGGTCCACTTGGCGTTTCTCGGATGGGCTGCAGGCGGGCGAGGCGTGCCGGAAGCGACATCGCAGGCCTCGATCGACGAGGCGACGCTGGGAGCCTGGCAGGCTGAGGTGGATCGCCTGATCGGCGTTGCCGATGTCCAGCGTGCCCGTGCTGCGGGCGGGGCCGTCGAGAGCGGAAACCAGCTCATCGCCTGGAGGACCATTCCTTGGCGCTCGATCTTCGCAGACCTGGAGCGCGTCCTCCCTGAGCGTGCACGCCTCGAGGTGGTAGCTCCCGGAATCGACGATGACGGCGCGGTACGGATGCAGATGACGGCGGCGGCGCGGGATACTGGCCCGTTGCAGGATTTGTTGCTGGAGCTCGAGTTGCACCCCGCTTTTGACGAAGCCTGGCCAATCCATGAGGAGACGCTCCCTGACGGATCATCGAGGATGACGTTGCGGGCGCTCTACGTGAGTCGCGCAGAGCGCGCGGCGGATCCGGGCGGCGGCTCCGCTGCGCCAGCACCGACAGCGTCCGGTTCCGCGGAGGGCGAGCGGTGATGGATGCCCGAGGATCTCAATGGTTGCGCGTCGGCGCCGAGGTCGGTTCATTGTCGATCGACCTGGGCCCTGGGTGGAATGTTGTTCGACCACAGCTTCTCGGCATCATCGTGGTCTTGGCGGTCAACCTGGCCCTCTTCCTGGGTGCCACGTGGCCACGTTGGAGCTCGATCACGGCCGTCGATACGGCCTCGCGCGATGGCGTCGCGGCACAGGCGGCGCTGGGTCCAGCGCTGGAGCGCGCGCGTCGTGTGTACGGTCGCGTGCTGGACGCCGAGTCAGGAGTCGCGGAGCTTCGCGAGCGCATCGGCGGCGGTGCGGTGTCGGAAGTCGTGTCGACATTGCGCTCGGCAGTAGATGCTGCCGGCCTGGGTGCGGCTCGGGTCGGCTATGCGGTGCAGCCGGTACCAGAGCTCGGCCTGATGCAACTACAGATCGACTTGCCGCTGCGCGGCAGTTACCGGCAGCTACGGCGGTTTCTCGACGAGATTCTGTCCGGCCCGATGTTCGTGGTACTCGAGCGTATCGGCGCCTCAACACCCTCGTTGAACGATCCAACAGGCCAGCTCGTCCTATCGACGACAGCCTCGGTCTTCGTGCGGGCCGCCGACGATAGCGTGGAGCCGTCGCCCGTTTCCAGGTCGCCCATCGAGACAGTTGAGCCGCTAGCGCTGGCGAGCTCGCTCGCTGAGCGCCTCCGGGGTTTGCCGCCCATGCCACTGACCGCGGAGGAGCTCGATCTGCGATTGGCGCAACTGGATGCCCCCTTGTCGGCCGAGACCGCGACGCGCCGGAACCTGTTCGCGTTTCCGACACCGGCGGCGGCGGCGCCTGATCCGGAAGTGACCCTGGCGGCGCTGGGCGACCAGTTCACCCCCGAGCCGGTTATCCCTTATCAGCTCATCGGCGTCACACGTACGCGCGATGGGCTACTAGCAACACTGAGTACCGACGACCAAGTGCTGGTGGTGCGTCGCGGCGAGACACTTCCGGATGGTTATCGCGTCGCGCACGTTGATCTCGTCAGCGTGGAGCTGGAAGCAGGAAGTGAGACCACGCGGCTGTCGCTGCGAAGAGATGAGAACCCTGAAGAGTAACGGAGCGGGACCGATGAGCTTGAAAGAAGACGTAACCAACCTGAGGGATCGTCGGCGCCGTCTGGCGGCGGCTCTCTGCGCCTTCGTCCTACTAGCGGGGGCGACCGCATGTGCCAGCCGAAACAGCCCGTTGAACCGAGCCGATGCGCACGCCCGCGTCGGTGAATGGGACACGGCGATCACCTACTACCAGCAGGTGCTCAAGAACGATCCCGGCAACCGCACGGCGAGATCGAAGCTGTTGATGGCGCAGACCAATTCCTCGCAGTTTCATCGGGTCCAGGCCAAGGTGCTCGCCGACGGCGGAGACTTGGAGCGCGCGCAGCTCGAGCTCGAGCTTGCCGTGCGGCTGGATCGCACCAACCAAGCTGCGGCTGTCGAACTGCGCAAAGTCAGCGAAGCGTTGGAAGCCGAGCGGCGCAGTCGTGACGAGGAACGAACCGCCATCGAACGGGCGGTGGACGCGTCGATGGACGCTCCACAGCCATTACCAGAGCTCGAACATCATGCCATCGGCCAGATGTCGCTCGACTATCGGCGCGCCAGGATCAAAGACATCTACCGCGCCATGGGCCGACTCGGCGGTATCAACATGCTGTTCGACACCGACGTCGACAACCCCAACACTTCCTTCTTTCTAGCCGATGTTACCTATGAGCGCGCGCTCGAGATTCTGACCGCAGCGCACGGGCATTTCTACCGGGTGATGTCGACCAACACCATCCTTATCGCCGAGGACACGCAGCAGAAGCGGCGGCAATATGCGCCCCAGGTAATGCGCACGTTCTATCTGTCCAACGGCGAGGCAGAACAGATAGCCAGCACGCTGCAGACGATTCTCGGAGCGCGTCAGGTCATGCCCACGCCGGCTCTCAACGCCGTTACGATCCGCGACTCCGCGGAGGTCGTGGAGGTCGCCGAGCGTATGATCAAATCGCTCGACAAGGCCGGCGGCGAAGTGCTTCTCAACGTAGAGATCTTCGAAGTAAACCGATCCGTCATGGACGACTATGGCTTGTCGTTGCAGCCCGATTACTCCACCACCGCTTCGGTTAGCCAGACCGATTCCGGTATCTCGTTCGCCGATCTGGGTGGACTGACAACACAGGACGCCTTCCTCACCATTCCATCGCTGCGTTATCAGTTCATGAAGCAGGACTCTTCGTTCCGGCTCATCGCGCAGCCGCAGTTGCGCGCCTCCGACGGCCAGGTCTCGTCGCTGCTGGTAGGCGAGCAACGCCCGATTATCAGCACGACGTTCAACCCGACGAGCACCGTGGGCGGAAACGTGGTTCCGATCTCCTCCACTGAGTATCGGGACGTGGGCATCGTTATCGATGCGACGCCGCGCGTGCATCACGATGGCACGGTCACGCTGCAGTTGGTTCTTCAGGTGACGGCGGTGCAGGAAGGGAGCGGTGTTCTGGAGCAGCCGGTCTTCACGGCGCGTACTTTGACCACTACGCTGCGCCTGATGGAGGGGGAGACGAACCTACTGGCAGGATTGCTACGCGACGACGAGCGTACTGTCTACACCGGCCTGCCGATCCTGTCCGAGATTCCGGTACTCAAACAACTCTTCGGCAGCACCTCGCAGGCTATTCTGCAGACCGACATCGTGATGTCGATTACGCCGTACATCGTGCGAATGGCCGACATCACCGAGGCCGACCTCGCAGCTGTGTACGTCGGCACCGAGGATGCGATCAGTGGCGGCGGAGGTGGCCGGCGCGGTGGGCGCGGCGGATCAGGTCAGGACGAGGATGGCGATCCGCTGGCCGGCGAAGCCGACCCGATTCTCGTCAGACTGACGCCCGCTAATCAGGACACTCGGGTGGGCCAGACTTTGAGTGTCGATGTCACGACGGAAGGCTCAGGTGAAATCAACAACGTCGGGTTGCGCGTGAATTGGAACCCTCAGGTGCTGCGATTCGTCGAGGCAACGGAGGGCAGTCTCCTGAGCTCCGACGGCGCAGAGACCACCTTCTCGAGTAGCGCGGCCACCCAGGGCACGGTGGCGATCGGAATCGGCCGCGTCGGGCAGGTCGGTGGAGTCATGGCGAGCGGACGACTCGCGACCATCAACTTCCGAGTCGTCGGGGAAGGCCAGACGCCGGTGCAGATCATTTCCGCCGCACTGCGTGACTCTGAAGGGCGCCCGTTACCGGTGGCGTTCCGTGCCGCGGCGGTCGAGGCGCAGGAGGACTGACGCGATGCAGCGCCGACCTCGTAGGGATGCGAGTGCAAACGGCGGGTTCACGCTGATCGAGATGGTGATCGTGGTGGCCATCGTCGGGATTCTGGCGGCGGCAGCGTTGCCGCTCGCGCGGTGGACCGTGAAGCGTAATAGAGAGTTCGCATTGCAACAGAACCTACGTATTCTGCGCAATGCTATCGACCAGTACCGCGACGCCGCGGCCGCCGGCCTGATTCAGGTCGACGAGGGAAACTCGGGCTATCCATCGAGCCTCGACCAGTTGCTCGAGGGCGTCCCGCTGCTGGGGCAAATGCCACCCATAGCACCGGCAGTCTCCGACGCATACAACGCTACCGGTCCCGGTCTCACCGGCGGCCTTGAAGGACAGGTGAACAACTCGTCCGGGCAGGGCGCCGGCCAGGGCTTCACCGGGCCGCCAGGCTTCGGATCGCAGGGCTCTGGATCGCAGGGCATTGGATCGCAGGGCCAGCCTACCGGTTTCGGCACGATCCAGCCGCAGCAACAGGCCAGTGGCGGATTCGGCTCGATGAGCAATTCCGGTAACCGACGTCCGGCCGCAACAGGCCGCAGCCCGTTCGGACAACAGCCTGCAGCCACCGGCGGGGGCCTGCAGCTAGGTGGTCGGAGCCCCGGATCGACAGGCGCGCCAATCACGCAGGGTCAACGTCCGGGATCGACGCCGTTTTCGTCAGGCGGCAATGTTCAGGGAGGACAGCAAGGTGGCGGCCTGTCTGGTCTGCTCGGCGGGGCAGGCCAGACGCAGGCTGCTCAGCAGCAGCCCCTGCTCGGGCCCGATGGCCAACCGGTCAAGCTGATCTTTCTACGACGGCTTCCCGTAGATCCATTCACCGGTGAGGCGGAGTGGGGTTTGCGTTGCTACGGTGAGCCTCCCGAAGATCGCCTCTGGTGCGGCAAGGATGTCTTCGACGTCTACTCCAAGAGCCTCGCGCAGGCCATCGACGGTACTCGATACCGAGACTGGTGACGGCCGATCAGTGCCTATCCCACGACGAGCCACGATGCGACCCACGGTAGAGACCAACATTGTGCAGATAGCCGGACCGCGCCAGGTTCGGATCGAGAACGAGACACTGGTTCTCGAGGGCATCGGTCAGCGCGAGGTGGCCGCCGAGACCCTCTACACGGCGATATCGCCTGGCACCGAGATCGCGGCGTACGAGGGCCTGCAACCGCTGCGGCCCGATCGTAAGTTCACCAAGGTGGTCGGCTATTGCAACCTGAGTCGGGTGATCGCGGTCGGCGACTGGGTCAGCCGGTTCCGTGTGGGCGACCTGATCTTGACCCTGGAGTCGCATCGCAGCCACTTCGTCTGTGACGAGGACGAGATCCTTCTGCGGTTGCCATATCGCGAGTATGACGATCAACAGCTCGAGGAGGCGGCAACAACGTATCTATTCCATCAGGGGTACAGCGCGCTACTGCGCGGAGACCTGAAGCCGGGCCAGTATGTCGGCGTCGTGGGACTGGGCACGCTCGGTTTGGCTACGGTTTCCGTGGCGAGTCGGTTTGGCGCCCGGGTGTTTGCGTTCAGCGACCTTCCCTCGGCGGCATTGGCGCTCGATGTCGGTGCTCGCATCCTGTTCGGCAAGTCACACGACGACGATGTCAAGGAGCGCCTCGCCGCTAGCACCGCCAGAACCGGCATCGACATGGTGGTGCTGACGAGCAGCAGCTGGGACGATCTTCGACTGGCCGTCGAGCTCGTGCGGCCAGGGGGGCGCATTTGCCTGTTGGGTTTCCCGGGGCGGCGCCATCCGACGCCGCCGTTCAATCCGCTTGATCCGCAGTGGTTCTATCGCAAGCAGTTGAGTCTGATCTCGTGTGGCTATACCCCGGATGTGGAGATCGATGCGCGCGACATTCGCTTCACGATTCGCCGCAATGCGGCGTATCTACTGGAGCTGATTCTCGACGGCAGCCTGCCGGCGCGCGAGCTGGTCTCCGCGGTGGTGCCATGGCATCGCGTCGGCGAGATGTACGAGCGCATCGCGGCGCGCGAGGCAGGACTGCGCACTGCCGTGCTGAGATGGGCCGGTGAGGAGGCTGTCGATGAGTGAGGCGCGCACGCTGATCGGCTGGTGCTGCGATCGTAGGGATCGCGCACCGGGCTTCTCGTTGCTCGAGCTCATCGTCGTCATGGCCGTGCTTGGTATCCTTGTCGTTTATGCTCTACCGGCCTACCAGGATGCGGCGTTGCGGGCGCGCGAGGCAGTCCTCAAGGAGGATCTACAGCGTCTGCGGGACAGTCTCGAGCAATACCTGACCGACAAGGGCGTCTATCCAGAAGCACTGGACGACCTGGTCCGCGATGGTTACCTGCGCAGCCTTCCCGTGGATCCACTGACCGGGTCCGAAGAAACCTGGGAGATCGAGGTCGCGCCTTGGATGATGGTTGATCAGGGACAGCCGGCTGGAATCTGGAACGTTCATTCGGGCGCCGATGGAGATGGTCTCAACGGCGTTCCCTATAGCGAGTGGTAGTCGATGCGGCGACCTGATGCTGGCAGTGAGCTCGGCTACACGCTCGTTGGCCTGATGGTCGTGGTGGCCGTGATCAACGTTTCGCTGGCCGTTGCGGTTACCTCGACGCGCACCCTTGCACGACGGGCACGAGAGGCCGAGCTCATCTGGCGCGGCCAGCAGATCGCCCGCGCCGTCGGATGCTACGAGCAAGCCAATGCCGGGGAGCCGTTAACACGGCTCGAGCAATTGGTGGAAGCGGATTGTCTTCGCCGGGTATATCGCGACCCGATGGTGCGCGATGGACAGTGGCGCATTCTTCGCCAACAAGATGTTGCCGATGGGACGGTTGCCGCGCTCCTCGGGGTCGAGGTGGATACCGAGAGCGCCGGGGTCGGGGGCGCGAGCGGCGGCGGATTGGCCAATCAGGGATCTACCGCGGGTCGGACGAGCTCCGCTGTGGGGGCTGCGCCGAGCCTCGGCACCACTGGAGCGACGTTCGGGCGACAACGTCCGACTGCTGGTTCCGGTGTGGGCATTTCGCGGCTTCCCGGGCAGCCTACGAGGGGGCCGACCGGCGCTGGGGCGGGCGAGAACGCTATCGTCGGCGTGGTCTCGCGCTCCGTTGAAGCCTCGCTGCGCATCTATGGCGAGAAGACCAAGCACAGCCAGTGGGTCTTTCTCGGTGGACAGGCCGCCGCCGCCGGCTCGGCAGCGCCCGGCGTCGGGGGTCAGGCCGCGGCACAGGGGCTGACGCCGCAGCGATAACCCGCTCCGTTCTTGGAGCCACCTACCCAGAACCCCTCGTCGACGGGGACCTCAGGCGGATCAGAGCGGCCAGGAGAGGCTCTGTTTAGCTTAATTTATGTTTTAACGGCTATATTTGTGCTTTGATCTGCATAATCGCTCTATGTAATCTCTCCGTGACACACTTTGTAGGTGCTTAACGGCTCGAACAGGATTGTCTCTCGGCCGTCTATCAAGGGGGCAAGGGCGGTTCCTCACCGAGCCGGCGCGGAGTTATCTTGGCGGCACAAGAGCAGCGCACCTCAGACACGGGCGGCAGGACGACCGCGGGTCGTAAGGCGGCAAGTGCGACCACTCGACTGGGACGCATCGTCGTCGATTCGGGACTGGTCTCGGCCGCCGACCTCGAGCGTGCGCTACAGATGCAGGCGGAGACCGGCGAACGCCTCGGCAACATCCTGGTCGTTCTCGAGTTGCTGAGCGAAGAAGACCTCGTCGATCTGCTGTCGCGGCAGTTCGGAGTCCCGTCAGCCGATCTAGAGAACCTGGACGTGCCGAACACCGTCCTGAGCCTCGTGCCACAAGACATGGCGAAGCGCTATCTTGCGGTTCCGGTTGCGGCCGACTCGCATAGTCTCAGCCTGGCCATGGTCGACCCGACCGACGTAGTAGCGATCGATGACATCGAGTTCGCCACCGGTCTACGGGTAAACGCGATGGTTGCCGCGGACCGAGCCGTGAGTGACGCCATCAGCGCTCTCTACGGCGACCACGCCGACGCCAAGATGCGCCAGATGATGACGGACCTCGAGGAAGAGATCCGTACCCCCGGTGATCTGGAGATCGTCGAGGAAGAGGGCGACATCGACCTCGAAGCGCTCTCGAAGGCTAGCGGCGATGCACCGGTCATCAAGCTCGTCAACCTGCTGTTGACTGACGCGCTGCGCCGCGAGGCGTCCGACATTCACATCGAGCCCTACGAGAAGCGGCTGCGCGTCCGTTATCGGATTGATGGCTTGCTCTATGAGGTGATGGAGCCTCCGAAGCATCTGCAACAGGCGATCTGCTCGCGCATCAAGATCATGTCCGAGCTCGACATCTCCGAGCGGCGCCGACCGCAGGATGGGCGTATCAAGATTCGAGTCAAGCTCGACGATCGCATGCGTGAGCTCGACCTACGCGTGTCGACGCTTCCGACGATCTGGGGCGAGAAGATCGTCATGCGCTTGCTGGATCCCGAAGGGCTGAAGCTCAACCTGGATGATCTAGGATTCGAGAAGTCGTCGTTGGAGAGATTCGAGCAATCGGTGCGGCTTCCCTTCGGAATCGTGCTGGTCACCGGACCGACCGGCTCAGGAAAGACCAACACCCTGTACTCGGCGCTATCGACCGTCAACAACCCCGACACCAACATCATGACGGCAGAAGATCCGGTGGAGTTCAACCTCGAAGGAATCAACCAGGTACAGATCAACGAGGCGGTGGGGCTGACATTCTCCAGTGCGCTGAAGGCGTTCTTGCGTCAGGATCCCAACACGATCCTGGTGGGGGAGATTCGCGACGCTGAAACGGCAAACATCGCCATCAAGGCTGCGCTCACTGGACATCTCGTGCTGTCGACGCTGCACACCAACGACGCCCCCTCGACGATCAACCGGATGATCGATATGGGCGTCGAGCGCTTTCTGGTCTCCTCGTCTGTGCAGCTCATCGTAGCGCAGCGGTTGGCTCGTCGGTTGTGCAAGAAGTGTCGGGAGGTTTCCACTCCAGATCCGGAAGCGCTGGTCGAGATCGGCCTGTCGCCAGAAGAGGCAATGACCGTCACGGTCTACCATCCGGTTGGCTGCGACGCCTGCAACGGAACCGGCTACAAGGGTCGCATTGCCCTGTTCGAGGTCATGCGAATCAGCGCGCGGTTGCGTGAGATGATCGTCAACGGTGCGAACAATGAGGAGCTTCGAGCCGAGTCGCGCGGCGCCGGTATGATAACGCTGCGCGAGAGCGGGTTGGTGAAGATCTGGCAGGGCGTGACGTCCATCGAGGAAGTGCTCAGGGAGACGACGCTGTGAAGTACGTAGTGACCGGTGGTGCCGGGTTTATCGGATCGCATGTGGTCTCGGCGCTGCTGCGCCATGGCCACGACGTCGTCGTCATCGACAATCTGTTCTCGGGGACTCGTGACAACCTTGACGACGCGCTGGCCAGCGCCGGTGACCGAGCCGGTGTCCTGACCTCGCTGGTGGCCGACATTCTCGACGAGGACGCCGTCCACGAGGCGCTCGATGGTGCCCAGGCGGTATTCCACCAAGCAGCGATTGCCTCCGTGCCGCGTTCGTTCGACGACCCCGCGTCGACGCTTCGAGTCAACATCGAAGGCACGGCGACGCTGCTCGAGGCATGCCGCAAGCTTGGAGTGGGCCGAGTCGTGATGGCTAGCTCATCGTCGGTGTATGGAGATTCGCTCACGCTGCCCAAGCACGAGGAAATGTCGCTGGCGCCGCTCTCTCCATACGCTCTCAGCAAGCGGGTCGGTGAGGATCTGCTGGAGATCTGGTCTCGCCAATACGGCACGCAGACAGTGGCTTTGCGCTATTTCAATATCTTCGGGCCGCGTCAAGATCCGGACTCCGAGTACGCTGCCGTCGTTCCAAAGTTCATCCTGCGTATGCTCGAGGGGCTGCCACCGATCATTTTTGGCGATGGTCGACAGTCGCGCGACTTCACCTTCGTGGACAATGCGGTAGTCGCCAACTTGCTGGCCGCCGGCATCGACCTCGACGACGACCGCGCCCTCGCGCCAGGCTCCAGGAGCGAGGTGGTCAACATTGGGGTAGGCGAGCGCTACTCCCTGCTCGAGCTCGTCGAATCCCTCAACGCGATCCTCGGCACCTCGATAGAGCCTGAGTTTGCGCCCGCCCGCGTGGGCGACGTGCGGAACTCACAAGCTGCCATCGAGCGCGCCCGGGAAGCCATCGGATATGTGCCCCGGGTCAGCTTCGGTGACGGTCTCGAGCGCACGGTGGCGTGGTATCTCGAACGCTTCGAGCGCTCGGCGGGGCGCGCCACACAAGCTAGCTGAACGTCTCCGCCTCGCCGGCCGACGCTTCTTCGAGCCGGTCCCACAGCCGTGGCCGTCAGAGCTCTCCATGGCGAGGAATTGAACCGTCCGAGTCGGCCGTAGGCTGCCCTGGACACCCTTTGATGTCGTTTAATGACTTTAAAGTGATCAATTTTAATTAATACTACTTAAACATGAATTTAATTTAGCAAAACGGATTTATAACGATCTTAGTAATGCAATAAATTCCGTAATGGATATTTCGGCATTATCGTTCACTCTTGAAGGGTTTCGATGAATCAACCGGACTTCTCGTACGCAGACGGCGCACCGTCAGCCGGAGCTGGCGCGTCGCTGGAGGCGGTCCCGGACACCGCTGAGCTGCCGAGCACGGAGCGTGCGGCGGATCTGGCAGAGCTCTTGCGCCAGGTTCTGGAGCTCGGAGCGTCGGACCTTCACATAACGCCTGGTGTGCCTCCGCAGGTGCGCATCGACGGAACCCTTCGCCCCATGGAATACGCGCGGCTGGCGCAGCCCGAGACTCAGGAGCTGCTGTCTTCGGTCATGACCGAAGACCAGAAGGCGACGCTGGAAGAGAACCTCGAGGTGGATTTCTCGTTTGGCCTCAAGGACATGGCCCGCTTCCGCGCCAACGTCTTTGTACAGCGTGGCTCGATCGCCGGGGCGCTGCGCCTGATTCCCTGGTCGATTCCCTCGTTCGAGGATCTCGGCTTGCCGTCGGTTATCGCCGACATTTGTGAAAAGCCGCGAGGGCTGGTGCTCGTGACCGGCCCGACAGGCTCGGGGAAAAGCACAACGCTCGCCGCCATGATCGATCTGATCAACCGCCAGAAGGCGCACCACATCATCACCATCGAGGATCCGATCGAGTATTTGCACGGACACCAGCGCTCGATCGTCAACCAGCGTGAGCTCGGTGCAGACACGCTCTCGTTCGCCGCCGCCATGCGCTCTGCGTTGCGCGAAGATCCGGATTGCGTGCTGATCGGCGAGATGCGCGACCTGGAGTCTACCGAGCTAGCGCTAAAGCTAGCCGAGACCGGCCACCTGACCTTCGCCACGCTGCACACCAATTCGGCAGTGCAAACGATCAACCGCGTTATCGATATTTTCCCGACGGGACAACAGGCACAGATTCGTACGCAGCTGTCGTTCACGCTGGTGGCGGCCATCTCGCAGACGCTATTGCCCCACTCATCGGGAAGCGGTCGCGTGCTCGCACAGGAGATTCTCATCCCCAACCCGGCGATCCGGAATCTCATCAGGGAATCCAAGATCCATCAGGTCTATTCGGCGATGCAGTCCGGTCAAGCCGAGCACGGAATGAAGACCTTCACCCAGGACCTGGCGCGCCTCGTCATGGAAGAGAAGATTACCTCTGAGGTGGCGATCGCGGCCTCGGGGGAGGAGAAGGAGCTCAGCGCCATGCTCGAACGGTTCAACGATGCGTCCAAAGGACGCACACGATTGGACCGTGAGGTTGCGGAACGGGTAGGGCTGAGGAAGGGCAAGAAACCGTCTCGGGTGCGGGCGCGACGAATCGGTCGAGGGAGGTAACGGTGGGGCAATACCAGTACAAAGGTGTGGGGAGAGACGGCAAGACGACCAGCGGCACCGTGGCGGCTGGCTCCGCCGACGAGGTAGCGCGGCTGCTACGGCGCCAACGTATCCGCGTCACCGCGGTCTCGCCCGCGGGACAGCAACGGACGTTCCAGATGCCGTTTGGAATCGGCAATCGGACCAAGGTGACGCAGGAAGAGGTCGCGGTGTTCACGCGACAGTTCTCGGTGATGATCGATGCCGGCCTGCCGTTGGTGCAGTGTCTAGATATTCTCTCGAAGCAGGCTGACAACAAGGCGTTCGCCGAGGTGCTCGACCTCATACGGAACGAGATGGAGGGCGGTGCCAACCTGGCGCACGCCATGGCCCAGCACGAGAAGGTCTTCACGCCGCTGTATTGCAACATGATTGCTGCCGGCGAAGCGGGGGGTATCCTCGACGTTATCCTGCGCCGCCTGGCGAACTACATCGAGAAGGCCGTCAAGCTCAAGCGCGCCGTTAAGTCGGCGTCGATCTACCCGGCCGTGATCATCACGGTGGCTTGCGTGGTGGTCTTGATCATTCTCTGGAAGGTAATCCCGACTTTCGCCACTCTGTTTGCCGGGTTGGGTGCCCAGTTGCCCTTGCCCACCCGCATCGTCGTCATGGCGTCGAACTTCGTAGCCGGCTATATGCCGTTTCTGATCGTCAGCATCGTTGTCGGCGTATTCGCGGCTCGCAAGTACTACCGGACCGACAAGGGCGAGCTCGTCATCGATTCGATCTTGCTCAAGCTACCGGTCTTCGGCCTGCTGACGCGCAAGATCGCCGTGGCGCGCTTCTGCCGCACCTTCGGCACCTTGGTCTCCTCCGGCGTTCCGATCCTCGAGGCACTGAGCATCACCGCCGAGACGGCAGGTAATCGAGTCGTCAAGGACGCCATCATGGCAACGCGCAAGAGCATCGAGGCAGGCAAGTCACTCGCCAAGCCGTTGGCGAGCTCCAAGGCCTTTCCACCGATGGTCACTCAGATGATCGGGGTGGGGGAAGAGACCGGCGCCCTCGACACGATGCTGAGCAAGATCGCCGACTTCTACGAGGAGGAGGTAGACACTGCGGTCGAGAGCCTGACCGCACTCCTCGAGCCAGTGATGATCGTCTTCCTCGGAGTCGTGATTGGCGGAATTGTCGTCTCGATGTATTTGCCGATGTTCGACCTGGTCAACAAGATCTGAGGAGACCTCGAGGTTGGCGGCCGTCACAAGCGCCGCTCGGAAGCACGGAGAACTGGCAGGAAGGGAGGCAGCATGCCGGGGGCTGGTCGTGAGAGGGGGACACTCACGACCAGCCGTCGGATCGACGCAAGACTCGACAATCCGCCGGGAGCTTTGGCGGTCAGACTTGCAGGGGCAGGGTCCCGGCGGATCAGGGCCCTACAGGTCAGGGACATCGTGGCGGGGCGAAAGCTACGGAAGGGGGCTGCGGCTAGGCCGCAGCCCCCTCATTTCTTTGGCCGTCGGCTTGTGCTCCACGACCGTCTGATATCGGCCACAACCTGCTAGAATTCAAACTCGGGGGCGCGAGGGATGGACCGGATGACCGCTGACCGGGTCGGGCTCGAACACGAAATCAACCTGCGGCGCCTGCTGCTGTTTCGTGTCGTCACTGCGACTGCGTTGTTGATCCCAGCGCTATATTCGCAGTTTCTGGCAGGCACGCAGCGGTCCCTTGTTCCCGTGCATGCGAGCATCGCCCTGGTCTACGGCGTTTGCCTGCTGTATGTGGTGGCGCAGCGGGTAGGTATGACAGCGGGCCGTTTGCTGTCGCTCCAACTGACGATCGACGTTGCACTGGTGACATTGCTGGTGCATGTGTTCGGCGGGGCCCGCTCGCCGCTGGTGTTTCTGTATCTGGTTCTCGCTATCGGCGCCGGGGTGATGACCGGACGCCAGACGGCGCTGGCGATCGCTTGCCTGACCGCCGTCAGCTATGGGCTGCTCATACATCTCCGGGCCGCGGGTTGGCTGCCAATCCGCGAGCTCGGGCTCGGGCAGCCCGGGCCGCCCGTGACGCCGCCCGAGATGTATCTCCGGATCCTGATGCTGTTGTTCGCGGCGTGCATGATCGTCGCGCTGGCGAGCTCCTACACCGAGCGGCTACGGGGGGCGAGGGAAGCGCTACGCAAGGAGCGCTCGGCGCTCGAAGCGCTGCAACAGTTGAGCCACCAGCTGCTCGCCGGAATGAGCAGCGGCCTGATTGCCGCCGACCCGGACGGCCGGGTGATCGCTTGCAATCGCGCTGCAGAGCGCGTTACCGAGCGGCCAGAGCGGGAGCTGCTCGGCCAGCCTGCAAGCGAGGTCCTGAGTCTCGGAGACGATGCCATGAGTGACCTCGAAACGCGCCTCAACGATCGGCAGATCTACCGCACGGAGCGCCGCATCCGGGTTCCCTCCGGAGCCTATCGAACCGTCGGGATGAGCATCACCCGAGTAGTCGAGCCGGCCGGCGCCGATGCCGCGGATCCGGTGCCCGGCAAGACCGAGGCCTCTAGGCAGTTTCCCACCGGCCCCTGGGCAATCGAGTCGGATGGCCCGATGGCAGGCGGATACATCTTCATGTTCCAGGATCTCTCCGATATCAAGCGCATGGAGCGGATGTTCTGGATGCGCGAGCGCATGGCGGTGCTCGGGGAGATGGCCGGGTCCCTGGCACACGAGATCCGCAACCCTCTGGCTTCGATCTCCGGTTCGCTCCAGGTGTTGCGCGGAGGCGGTGTCGGAACCGATACGGCGCGCGCCAAGCGCTTGATGGGTATCGTTACCACGGAGTCCGAGCGTCTTTCGGGGATCATCGAGAACTTCCTCGACTACACACGGCCAGAGACACTCGAGGCGGCTGATACCGACTTGGTCGGGCTGGCGCGCGACACGGTGGACTTGCTGGAGAACTCTCCGGAAGTGGGCCAACGTCACTCATTGACGGTGGATTCAGACGCCGGCCAAGTCCACGCGTTGGTCGATCCGGAGAGGGTCAAGCAGGTGTTCTGAAATCTGGCGCGCAACGCTATTCAAGCAATGCCGGAGGGGGGTAGCCTGCGGGTTTCCATCCGCCGCCGTCGCGGCGGCGCAGCAGTCATATTCGAGGACGAAGGCGTTGGGATCGCTCCGGACCGGGTCGATCGTATCTTCCGCCCCTTCGTGTCGGAGAAGCAGACCGACTCGGCGGAGACAGGCACTGGCCTCGGCCTTGCAACCGTGTATCGCATCATGGAGCAACACGGGGGCCGCATCGAGGTCGAATCGGAGCCTGGGAAGGGGTCGCGATTCGTGTTGAACTTTGAAGATGAGGCGGCATTCGCTAGCGAGCAGACGGTGGTGGTAGAGGATCGAACCGAGCGCGAGACCCGACTATTCGGTGAGCTGAGCCGCGCGGTCCGAGCCGACGGGTGAAGGTGAGCAGCGACCCTGCCGTTGCTTGCCGTATTGGCCGGTCTGGCGACCGTCTACGTATATGGTGATGGGGCTCATGGGAGCCTAGGCCAGCCCACCGGAACCTGAGTGGCCCGATTCGTGAACCTCCGGAGGACCCTAACGTGGACCGGGTGCTGATCGTCGACGATGAATCGAGCATGCGCGCCATGCTCTCCATCGCTCTGGGCGATGAAGGGTGGGAGGTGCATGCGGCTGGGGACGGTAACGAGGCGCTCGCCCTGCTGAGCAAGCAGCCCGTCGATGTGGTGGTCTCGGATATTCGCATGCCGGGTGTTGATGGCATGGAGCTGCTGCGCCATGTGCGTGACCGATCGCCACGTACGGAGGTGAGCTTGATTACCGCGCATGCGAGCACTGATTCGGCCATCGAGGCCGTTCGCCTGGGTGCGTATGACTATGTGACCAAGCCCTTCGATGTCGAGGAGCTCAAGGTGACGGTTCGACACGCGCTCGAGCGGCAAGCTCTCCAGCGCGAGAACGTCATGCTGCGTGGCGAGCTCACTGAGCGGCACGGTTTCGGAAACCTGGTCGGGGAATCCAGCGCCATGCACCGCGTCTTCGAGCTCATTCGGCGCGTCAAAGACTCGACTTCCACGGTACTGATTGCCGGCGAGAGTGGCACTGGTAAGGAGTTGGTGGCTCGCGCGATCCACTACAACGGCGAGCGTGACGAAGCGCCGTTCGTTGCGGTGAATTGCGCGGCCCTGCCAGCGCAGCTCCTCGAGAGCGAGCTGTTCGGCCATGTCAAGGGAGCGTTCACCGGTGCTGATCGCCACAAGGAGGGATTGTTCGAGGCGGCCGACGGCGGCACGATCCTGCTCGACGAAATCGGTGACATGCCGCTTGAGATGCAGCCCAAGCTCTTGCGGGTCCTGGAAGACCGTATGGTCCGGCAGGTCGGATCAACCCACGACACGCCGGTGGACGTCCGGGTTCTCGCAGCGACGAATCAAGACCTGCGCGCGGCCTTCGTCGACGGTCGGTTTCGGGAGGACTTGTACTATCGCCTCAACGTGATCCAGATTGATCTGCCGCCGTTGCGCCAACGCCGCGACGACATCTTGTTGCTGGCGGACCACTACTTCGAGCGTCTTACGTCGGAGATCGGGCGAGAGATCGACGGGATGAGTCGCGAAGCGCGACAGGCACTGCGCGATTACGCGTGGCCCGGCAACGTACGGGAGTTGGTGAACGCGGTGCGGCACGCGATAACCATGGAGCCGACAGACAGGGTCCAATTGTCGAGTCTGCCGCGCACCGTGACCGGTGCCAGTCCGCCGGAGGATGCGATCCCAAACGGCGAGGCGGCGCTGATTGACCGTGCTGCCACCGGCGAGATTCCGGAGGAAGGGATTGACCTGGAGACTCACATGGACCAGATCAAGCGCGACTACATGCGGGCGGCGCTCAGTCAGAGCGGCGGAGTGCAGACTCGCGCCGCGAAGCTGTTGGGCATGTCGTTTCGCTCCTTTCGGTATTACGCCAAGAAATTCGTCCTCGACGATCCGAGCCCGGAGTGACACGAATTGTCAGTTCAGGCTGCCGTTTTCTGGTAAGCGGACATAATTTGCTATCATTAATCCTTATAACGACTTAAAAAATATCAGTAAGTCGATAAAACTAGTAAAAATCATTATTAGTTAGTAAACGTCAGTCTCACGCTTAATAGCACTGAATTCAACAACTTATGAGATTACGGTTTACTAACTGGTGAGGTGTTTTGTTTCGTTTGTATATCTAATCAACTGTTTTGATGATGTTTAGCATGCCCATTGCTCAATCATCGAGCACGGATGATTGGCAGGGTTTACAGGGACTGGCAGATTCGCCGACCTTGGGGCCCGCAACGGGGTTGCAGCCCCAGGAGGAACATCATGAACTTCAAGCGCAACGAAAGCGGCTTCTCGCTGATCGAGTTGCTGATCGTGGTTGCGATCATCGGCATCATCGCGACGATCGCCGTTCCGCAGTTGCTCGACGCGATCGACCGCGGCCGTCAGCGCCGCACGATGGCCGACATGCGCAACATCGCTACGGCCAACGGTACCTACCGTGTGGACCAGGGTGCGTATGCCTCGGCGCTCACCGACCTGCAGCCCACCTATATGCAGGTTGTGCCGGCGAACGATGCCTGGGCGAACGCATTCCAGTACAGCACGTCCAGCGGTTCGTACAGCCTCGAGTCGTATGCTTCAGACGCCGCAGACGGCCCGGCTGCGCCGAGCCCGTGGATCAACGATCCCTACGACGTCGACCTGGAGCTGACCAACGGTCAGTTCACCCAGGCCCCGACGGGTCAATAATCGCCAACCAAGATAGGCGCTAGGCCAACCGAGCCCTCGTCGGAGCACCGACGGGGGCTCGGTTTTCTTGCGGCTGGTTTGATAATCTTTGGATGGGCGAAGGTGGCTGTGGGTCGGCGGGGCGGCACTACGAGTGTGTTCGTGTCACCAGGGGTGGTGTCGTGCCCTGGGCTGACGCAGTGGGGTGATTCCAATGCCGATCGTTCGGTTCGACGGCGTAGCCAAGTCGCTTCAGCATGGTTTCTGGTTACGCCACAAGCCCGTGCTTCACGACGTGTCTCTGCGTGTGGAGCGCGGCGAGATCTACGGCTTCCTCGGGCCGAACGGCGCGGGCAAGACCACCTCCATGAAGTGCTTGCTCGGTTTGTTGACACCCGATCGCGGCACGATCGAGATCTTCGGGCGCAACGGATCCGAGCCGGCGGCGCGCCAGAAGCTCGGCTACTTGCCAGAGCAGCCCTACTTCTACGCTCACCTTACCGGGCGCGAGCTGATCGACTATTTCGGGCGGCTCTTCTGCCTGCCCCGGGCTACTCGAGTGCATCGCACGGCGGAGTTGCTCGAGCGAGTGGGCATGACCGCCAACGCCGACGTGCCGATCAAGCAATACTCCAAAGGCATGCTGCAGCGCGTCGGTCTTGCGCAAGCGTTGATCAACGATCCGGAGCTGGTGATCTTGGACGAGCCGATGTCGGGGCTCGATCCCATTGGCCGTCGCGAGATCAAAGACATCATCTTGGGGCTCAAGGAGAAAGGGACGACGGTCTTCTTCTCCAGCCACATCCTCGGCGACGCCGAGGCCCTGTGTGACCGGGTCGGCTTGCTATTCGAAGGGCGGATCCTCAATGAGAGCTCGGTCCAAGCTCTCCTCGAGGAGCGCGTTCGCTACTGGGACGCGGCTTGCGAGGGTGTACCGAGCGGCAAACTGACTGAATTCGCGCACCGTGCGCGCCACGGTGACCGTCTCTACTTTCGGATCGACGATGTTGCGCGCCTCGACCGCTGGGTTGACATCGTCCGCACGGCGGGAGGGCGGATCGTCCAGGTCACACCGCATCGCGCAACGCTAGAGGACTACTTTGTTTCGACACTGCGGAACCGGCAGCCTGCCATGGCCGGCAATTCTTCGTCAAAACGCCGGCCTCCGTCGGAGCAAGCCGACGTCGAGGCCCCGCCCAATACCGGGGCCCGCAAGAGCGACCTCGGTGCCGAGCCGCGCGGTAGCCGGGGGGACGCGATGATCGATCGTGTTGCGGCGATCGCGGTGAACACGTTTCGTGAGGCGATTCGCGATCGCATCCTCGTGATGTTCATGGCCTTCGCGCTGCTGATGATGGCATCGTCGACGATCTTGTCGCTTCTCACGGTGGGCAGCGAGCTGAAGATCGTCACGGACCTGGGCCTAGCTGCGCTCGCCTTGTTCGGCACCGTCATCGCCCTGTTCATCGGCATCATGTTGGTTCACAAAGAAGTAGAGAAGCGCACCATCTACGCTGTCCTCGCCAAGCCGGTCCCACGATGGCAGTTCCTCGTGGGGAAGTACTTCGGTCTGATGCTGACGCTCGCCGTGGTGGTGGGGTTGATGGCAATCTTCTACGTCGCGCTCGTATGGTGGAAGAGCGGCAGCTTCCCGTCGCACCTGTTACCGGCGGTGATGCTCAGCTACGTGGAGCTGTCGATCATTACCGCGGTGGCGCTGGTCTTCTCGAGCTTCACCACGCCGATGTTGGCGGCGTTGTTTACTGTGGCGATATATGTCGTCGGTCATCTCTCGTGGGCGTTCAACACGCTCCTCGACTTCGTTCCCGGCACCGCGGCGCGGCTCCTGGTGAGCGTCTTGTACTACACGCTCCCGGACCTGGAGACCTTCAACGTCCGCAGTAGGGTTGTTCACGAGTTACCGATCAGCAGTGGCTATCTACTCGACGCTCTCGGCTATGCCGCGGCCTACACAATCGGCATGTTGGCCTTGGCGGCGCTCCTGTTCCGTCGTCGAGATCTGACGTGAGCCCGAGGGAGGCCTGGAGCGCCGCGGGGCTGTGGATACTGCTACTCGCATGCCTGGGCGGCTGGGTCATGCCACAGGTGTCGATTGACTACCGCCGAGCGCGATGGTCGCAACCCGAATCGCTGTTGTTTCTTCCGACTGGCCGGTATCTCGATGCCGCTAGCCTCGGCTTCCAGACGGCGATTGCCGACAGCCTCTACCTGTGGAGTATCCAGTATTACGGGCACCATCGAAGCGAGGAGGGCCGGCGCTACCTCTGGCGCATCTTTGACGTGATCACTGACCTCGATCCTCGATACCAGGATGCGTATCTGACGGGCGCATTGATCATGGCAATCGACATGGGCGATGCTGAGTTGGCGATCCGTTTGCTCGACAAGGGTGCCGAAGAGAATCCCGACGACTGGATCTACCCTATGGAGGCCGGACACTACGCGTGGATCGCCCTCGACGACTATCGTCGCGCCGCGGGCTACTTCGATCGTGCGTTGGAGCTTCCAGGTACGCCTCCGTTGCTGGGTCGCGTGCGGGCCGGGATGGCGGAGCTCTCTGGTGATCGCAAGGCGGCCCTGGCGCTCTGGCTGGATGTACATGGCCGGGCGTTGGAGAGCGGAGACAAGCAAATCGAGGCAGTGTCCTGGCAGCACGTCTATGACCTGAAGATCGAGCTCGACCTCGAGGAGCTGCACGCCGCGATTGGACGCTTCCGCCTCGACCGCGGAAGGCCTCCTAGAGTTCTCGATGCGCTACGAAGCCAGGGCTATCTGCCCTCTGTGCCAGCGACGCCCACCGGCGAGCCATATGCCTACGATCAGGTGACCGGAACGGTCAACGATCCGCGAGAGGGTTCTTCGCGCGCTGGCCGCTAGCGCTGCCAGGCGATACAACAGAAGAGGGATAGCCATGCGACCTGAGGTTTTCGATGCCGGCGTCGCCTTTCTCCTGGGTCTGGCCCTCGGCTCGTTCCTGAACGCGCTCGTGTATCGGGTACCCCTTAAGGTGGATCTTCTTCGCCGGTCGTTTTGCCCAGCCTGCGGCGCGCCGATCCACTGGTACCAGAACTTGCCGTTGCTGTCGTATGTTGCTCTGCGCGGCAGGTGCTCCACATGCCGCGAGCCGATTCCCTGGCGCTACCCGATGGTCGAATTGCTCGGCGGCATCATCCTCGCGAGCTCAGTCTGGTACTGGGGCCTTACCCCGAGTGCCGCCTCGACAGCCCTGTTCGCCTACGTCATGCTGGCCCTGGCGTTGATCGACGTCGATCATAGAATCCTGCCCAACGTGATCACGATTCCGGGCGCTGCGATCGGCTTCCTGTTGTCGTTCGTGGACCCGCGGGTTGCCTGGTACGACTCGCTGATCGGAGCCGTGGCTGGCGCCGGCCTGCTCTACCTGGTGGCTTTCGTGTATCTGAAGGCGCGCGGGCGCGAGGGTATGGGCATGGGCGACGTGAAGATGATGCTGCTGGTGGGAGCCTTCCTCGGCTGGCAGGGTGCACTGATGACAATCTTCCTCGGTTCGCTCCTCGGGAGCATTGTCGGGGCGCTTTTCATCATCTTCTCGCGCAAGGGCTGGGAGTACGCTCTCCCCTTCGGCACATTCCTGGCAGCGGCCGCCGTGTTGGTGAGCTATCGCGGCGCCGAGATCTTCGCCTGGTACTGGCGAACCTTTGGTGTAACGCCGTAGTCGAGGCGTCTCTCTCCGTGCCACCGAGGTCGCGCGCGGAGATCGAAGGCTGTCCGCGCTTGGCCGACCGAGTCGATTGACGGCGTCGCGAGGACGGCGGATTCCACATTAGACTCATCGTTACCGCGCCTGTGTCGCAGCTGTCCGGGGACATCCCCGCGGGGCCGCGAACGGGCTGCTGGGTCAGGGCATCAGATCTCTAGACTGCCCCATACCGAAGCAGATTCGATCACCCTGGGGCGCCGAAGAGCCGCGCCTCGGATCGATTCGCCAGGAGGGGGTAGCGAGCCATGCGGATACGAGAGGTGGCGCGTCGTCGGCACGACGAGCGAGGTTTTTCCTTGATCGAGCTCACCGTGACGATGGCGGTGATTGGACTCATGGCAATGATCGGCTTGCCAAGCATGCAGGAGTGGCTGGAACGTTACCGAGTGCGAACTGCCGCACAGGAGGTCGCTGCCGCGATGCAGCTTCAGCGTATGCGTGCGGTTAGCCAGAACGACGACTTCTCGATCGATTTCAACGTTGGAGCCGGCACCTACGCGCTCTACCAGGGCGATCCCTCCTCGGGAACGCTCCTCGATCCACTGCCGCACGTGCTGCCATCGGGAGTGGCCTACTCGGGTGACTCGGATCCGGTCAGCACTCCCAACGACGAGCTCCTATTCCACGCCGACGGTAGTCTCAACGACAGCACAGCGAGCGACGACCAGATCTTTCTGGGCAACTCACTTGGTGATGTGTTCACGGTCACGGTCAACCGGGCCACCGGCAGGGTACAGGTAGCTCACCACGCCTACGCGTACTAGTACGTTAGCGGGTCGTGGAGCCCGATGGCGGCGTACCCTCCTGCCGCCGTCGGGCCCACGGACCGACTGACCCGAGCTTGCTCTCGCCCACCTAGTGCGCTCCCTGTCGGGTACCCGCCCGGGTCGACTTGTCGGGCAGAGGAATCGACGGGTCGGCTGCTCGTTTCTCACTCGATCCGCGGCATACGTGTATCCGCCGCCTCGCTGATTCGTCCCTGATCAGAAACCCCGGCCGGGCGTCCGTCTCAGGCCTGCATGAGTTGGCGCGTTCAGCCGAGCGGATTCGGCCTGGTCGAAGTCATGGTCGCCCTGTTGATGATGGCGATCGCGTTGCTGGGCATCGTCCGCATTCTCGCCGCAGCGGTCGAGGTGATCGGGGTGGCGGAGGATCGGCGCCGAGCCCAGGAAGCGGTCAGCGTCGTGTCGCAGACCGCACTCCCCGGTGTTGTCTATCCGATCGGTCGGCACGCCGTGTCATTGCCCGGACCGGATGCGCTTCCGGGCACCGCGGATGACCCGATGCCGCTGTCGGTGAACTGTCGACGGCAGATCGATGTGCTCGACAGTGTCACGTCGGAGTGGCTTTGGGTCCGCGCCTGGTGCGGTGTCGCGGTCGGTTCTGACGAAGCCGAGTCGCCGCCGAGCGCGAGGCTACTGGTGGCTCGGTGAGGCGCGACGGGGGGCACGTGCTCGTGGAGCTGCTGGTGGCCTCATCCTGTACCGGGCTTCTGGCGGCGGGAGTCCTGGGTCTAGCGGTGAACAGCGCCGCCACCGTCCGCGGTCGGATGATGCGGCTCGACGCAACGATGCGCGCCGAGCGCTGCGCTGAGGAGTTGGCCCGAGACCTGCGCCGTTCGGCGCGGGGGCTGGGGTCGCGCACGCGGTTGATCGTGGGGACCGGCCTTGTCGGGGTCGTCGAACCGGCTGCGTCCGGTGTGCAAGTGGCGCTGACGGAGGCGCTCCCCGTGGAAGTGGACCAGCTGTCGGACGGTGTGTATCGAGTCACCGGCCTCGGCGAGCTGACGGTGGATACACAGGTAGCGGCGGTCGGCCTGGCCGCTGCCTCCCCGGCCGTGCCGGTAGCCAACGTGGTGCAGGCGGGCCGGTTCTCTGCGGAGCAACTGGTCGAGGTGGGCTGGCAGGCTAGCCAACGGCGCATTCTTCAGGAACACGGGCCGGTCAGGGCCCTAGTTCCGCTCACGCTACGCACCTACCAAACCCGGCACACTGAGACCGGTGTGGAGCTCAGGCGCCGCGACGACGCAGGCAGCTGGCAGCCGGTCGTGGATGGCCTTGCCGGCGTTGACATCCGCTATGGTCTTGCCGGCGAGCTCGGCGCCAGCCCTCTCGGGCTCGCAGAATCATTGCTGCGGTCGGCAGAGATTGTCACGGCACGGATCGACTGTGCCGCGAGCTCCGCCGACGTCCGGGTGCAGGCTGTCCGCTGGGCAGGGATCGGCCGCCGGTGAGTTGCACCGCCGACCGCGGCGCCGCACTGCTGCTTGTCACTGGCGCTACGGCTGTGCTGGCCATGCTCACCGCTCTGATGCTGGCGGCTGCGCTGGCCTCCTACGAAGCGCGGTCGTATCGGGCCGATCTCGCGCAGGCACGCGCCCTGGCTGACGCAGTGGTGCTGCAAGCCACAGCGGCGCTCGGCGACGGTGAGCTGCCCTGGCCGGCGGCGGCGCGTCCGGTGCGTGTGCGAAACGGATTTCTAGAGACGCCGAGATCGGCGGTTCGAGTGGCCGTGTTCCCGACGCCGCCGGGGGCCGCCTGGCCGCCTTCCACACCGGCGCCGCCTGATCCCGGAACGCCGGATCTGGGCGTCGGCGCTACGGTCTCCGTATCGCGTGTCGTCGGGCCGCGCGGTGACCTGCGCTCGGTGGGTGACCCGGCCGGGCCCTTGATCCATGTGGAGGTCGTCACCTGGTTCCGTAGAGCGCGTGTGGAACACTACGCTCGACTTCGGCTAGCTGCTGGGGCGGCTGATCGGATCGATTGACGCACCGCCTCAAACGTCCGAGAATCCGCTCCGCAGACGACAAGCACCCCTCGCATGGGCCCCCTCGAGGCACCTTGATCTGACTCGTAGATCCCGTCTGCGATGTGTAGCAATTCAGTTACTACCACCAACCAGCATTACCAGTCGCGGTCAAGGAGCGCTGATCTCTGTGCAGGCGAAATGTCGCCGGACCATCTTCGACAACGGGCTGACGCTGCTCACCGAGCGAAACCCGACGGTACGGTCAGCCTCGATCGGTATTTGGATCAAGCGGGGTTCGCGCGACGAATGCGCCACACAGAACGGTGTGGCGCATTTCGTCGAACACATGCTGTTCAAGGGCACATCGACACGCAGCGCCCGTGACATTGCCCTGGAGATCGACGCCATGGGTGGGCATCTCGATGCCTTTACGTCGCACGAGCTTGCTGGATACTACGCCCAAGTGCTCGATGAGAGGCTCCCCGATGCCTTCGACCTGCTGGCGGATTTGATTTGCAACCCGAGCTTCGCGCGCGAGGAGATGGAGCGTGAGCGGGGAGTCATTCTTGAAGAGATCGCCGCGGCTCAGGATGATCCCGAAGATGTGCTCTTCGAGTCGTTCCTCGGTGCCTTCTGGGAGGATCATCCGATGGGTCGGCCGATTCTCGGCACGCCGACAACCGTTAGTCAGCTGCAAACAGATGATCTGCGCAACTTCGTCGACACAATCGGTCCTGTCGATGTCGTTGTCACGGCGGCCGGCAACCTCGACCACGAACAGATGCAGCAGATGGTCGGCCAACGGCTATCGGGAATGACCCCTGATGTTCGCTCGTCCGAGCGAAGCCAGCCTCGAGCGCAGGCGCACGTACACGTTCTAGAGCGTCAACAACTCGAGCAGGTACAGCTATACATCGGGTGCGAGGCACCATCGGGGCGCGATTCGGATCGCTTCGGCGTGCAGGTCCTCAACGCGCTGCTCGGTGGAACGGTGTCTTCTCGGCTATTCCAGTCGATTCGCGAGGAGCGTGGCCTTGCCTACAGCGTGTATTCGACGCTATCGGCATATTCCGACACCGGCTATCTGTTGGTATCGGCAGGGACTCGACCTCCGCACGTCGAGCAGGTCGTGAGCCTGATCCTCGACGAGGCTTGTCGGTTGCAGGAGTCTTGTGTTGCGGATGAGGAGCTGGCGCGTGTCAAGGCACATCTCAAGGGTGCCCTTGTGCTGTCGCTCGAAGGTACGTCAGGCCGCATGGCCGCTCTGGCGCGTGCCGAGATCAACTTCGGCCGAGTGTTCGACCTCGAGCGCGTGTTGGCCGGCATCGACGCGGTCGTGCCGCATGACGTTCGTCGGATCGCCGGAAGACTCTTCGGCCACGAGTTATCGGGGGGCTTCATCGCGCGGCGCGATGTTGCCGAAAAGCTACGCGACGTCTACGTACCCGGCGGGCCGTTGCACGCTGACTCTCGGGCCGGCGGCGGCGGCATGGCAGGCCGCCATGGGGCCGGTGTCACTCGCGGCAAGCGCCGGCCTGGATGCCGCTAGCGCGCCCGCGCGAGGACACCTCCGGCAACCTGCTAAGATGATGACGGTCCACCCGACCTCGCCGCCTGTCGTCTTCTCTGGAACTGGCTCCTCGAAGGGCCCTGCGGACGAATGATCTCCCGGTACTCTCGACCCGAGATGGGGCGTCTCTGGGACGATGCGGCCGTCTACGCTAGCTGGCTCGAGGTCGAGCTGGCGGCGGCCGAATCGATGGCATCCCGAGGTGTCGTGCCCGCTGCCGCGATGGAGCAGCTGCGCTGCATCGAGCCGCCCGACCCCATCCGCGTCGTCGAGATCGAACGCCGCACACATCACGATGTGATCGCGTTCCTGGAGGCGATCGAGGAACAGGTTGGTCCGGCCGCTCGCTACCTGCACCTCGGTATGACGTCTTCGGATGTGCTCGATACGGCTCTGGCCCTACGCTGTGTCCGTGCCCTGGACGTCATTCTCGATGGCTGGGAAGGGCTGACGGCGCTCGCCACGCAGCGGGCCCTCGAGTTCAAGGAATTGCCGTGCATTGGACGTAGCCACGGAGTTCACGCGGAGCCGATGACCTTCGGGCTCAAGATCCTGGGCTGGCAACAGGAGTTGGTGCGCGGTGGCTCTCGATTGCGGCGTGCCCGTGAGGTCATCGGGTTTGGCCAGATCTCCGGCGCGGTCGGGACCTACAACACGGTCGATCCCGAGGTTGAGCGCGATGCCGTGGAAGCGCTCGGGTTGAATGTCGAGCCAGTGTCGACCCAGGTTGTGCCACGCGACCGACACGCCGAGATGTTGGGTCACCTGGCCGTTGCTGCGGCCGCGATCGAACGGATTGCCATCGAGATCCGCGGTCTTCAGAGAACCGAAGTTCGCGAAGTGGAGGAGCCTTTCGGGTCGAAGCAGAAAGGCTCATCGGTGATGCCCCACAAGCGCAATCCGATCAAGTGCGAGAACTTGGTCGGGTTGGCGCGCCTAGTGCGCGCCTATGCCGGAACAGGGTTGGAGAACGTCGCGCTTTGGCACGAGCGTGACATCTCGCACTCCTCGGCCGAACGGGTTGCATTGGCCGACGCGTGTATCTTGGTCGATTTCATGGCTCATCGGATGCACGGGGTGCTCGAAGGCATGCACGTATATCCCGACAACATGTCGCGCAACCTGGAGCTGACCAACGGCTTGGTGTTCTCGAGCCGGGTACTCGAACGTTTGATCTCAGCGGGCGTCGTGCGCTCCCAGGCGTACGCGATCATCCAGCGCAATGCGATGAGTTGCTGGGAGTCCGGCGAGCCTTTCCAGGCGTTGCTCGCCGCCGACGAGGAGCTCACCGGACACCTGGACGCCGCGCAGATTGCCGATTGTTTCGAACTTCGCCATGTGTTGCGCTACGTTGACCGGATCTTCGAGCGTGTCCTCGGCGAGGAGGCCGCTGAAACCGAACCGGACGTCGGCTCGGGAGTCGACGAGGAGAAGATGGTGACATGAGGGGGCAGGTGGTAGTGCGTCTCCGCGAGGAGGTACTCGATCCTCAGGGGGTCACGATCGGCAAGGCGCTGGCCAACCTCGGGTACGACAGCGTGGCGTCGTTGCGTCAGGGCAAGATCTTCGACGTAGAGTTGGCCACCGACGACCCAGACGAGGCGGAGCGCGAGCTTACTGCGATGGCTAAGCAGCTGCTGGCCAACCCGGTAATCGAGACGTTCGAGGTGCACGTGGGTTCGAAGTCGTAATGCGCGTAGGTGTCGTCTATTTCCCGGGCAGCAACTGCGAACAGGACGCTGCGTATGCCTGCCGGCAGGTCGGACTCGAGGCGGAGTACGTCTGGCATAAGCGATCGCAGATCGAGGGGTTCGATGCCCTCATCCTGCCGGGCGGATTCTCATACGGCGATCATCTCCGGTGCGGAGCGATTGCTTGCTCGTCGCCAATCATGCCGGCGGTTGAGCAATTCGCCGGTGACGGCGGTCTCGTGCTGGGTATCTGTAACGGCTTTCAGATTCTCGCCGAGATGGGCATGCTCCCTGGCACGCTGTTGGCAAACGACGGACTCAAGTTCCGCTGCCAAGACACCGTCATGCGCGTCGAGCGCAATGACTCGCCTTTCACCAACGCCTGTGAAGTGGGCCAAGTGCTGCGCATCAACATGGCGCACTACGAGGGCAACTACTTTGCGGAGCCCGATGCCTTGCAGCGACTCGAGGCCAACGGGCAGGTGCTCATGCGATTCGCCTCGGCCGCGGATGGGCCCGGCGGGGCATTCAACCCGAACGGATCGATCGCCGACATTGCTGCCGTCAGCAACGATGTGGGTAACGTCATGGGCCTGATGCCACATCCCGAGCGCGCCATGCGCTCGGCGCTCGGCTCGACCGATGGCCGCTTCGTGTTCGAGTCACTGCGGCGGGCGATCGAGGCTCGAGGCCGTGGTCAAGCAAATGCTGTCACCCAAAAGGGGGAGCCGGCTCGTGTCTGAAGCGCTGGAGCGGACGCTTCCGGCCGGGGTGACCGCCGACGAGAAAACCGCGTTGGAGCACGGGATGACCGCCTACGAGTACGCTCGGGTCGTCGAGATCCTCGGTCGCGCGCCGATGCTCACGGAGCTCGGCATGTATTCGGTCATGTGGTCGGAGCACTGCTCTTACAAGAGCTCGCGGGTTCATCTGCGAACGCTGCCGAGCAGTGGGCCGGCGGTCTTGCAGGGACCAGGCGAGAACGCCGGGGCCGTAGATCTCGGAGATGGGCTGGCAGGTGTGTTCAAGGTCGAAAGCCATAACCATCCGTCGTACATCGAGCCGTATCAGGGTGCCGCTACGGGTGTCGGTGGAATCCTGCGCGACATCTTCACGATGGGAGCGCGGCCGCTGGCGCTGCTGGACTCGCTGCGCTTCGGCAAGCCACAGGTGGGCAAGAACCGCCACTTGCTCGACGGAGTGGTGGGCGGTATCGCCGGATACGGCAACTGCATGGGAATCCCGACGGTAGGCGGGGAGATCTGCTTCGACTCGAGCTACGATCACAATCCGCTGGTCAACGTCATGTGCTTCGGGGTCGCCCCGGCAGATCGTCTGATTCGAGCTCGCGCAGACGGCCCCGGTAACCTGGTGATTTACGTCGGAGCGCGCACCGGCCGGGACGGTATCTACGGTGTCAGTTTGCTGGCCTCTGCAACCTTCGATGCCGAAGCGGAGGAGAAGCGGCCGGCAGTGCAGGTCGGGGATCCATTCACCGAAAAGATACTCATGGAAGCCTGCCTGGAGCTTGTCGGCGAGGATCTGCTGGTCGGCATGCAGGATCTAGGCGGTGCCGGGCTGACTTGCTCGACGGCGGAGTTGTCGTCCAACTCTAGAACCGGAATGCGCATCGATATCGCCAAGGTGCCGCGGCGTGAGACGGGTCTGACTCCCTACGAAGTGATGCTGTCGGAGTCCCAGGAGCGCATGATGCTGGTGGTGACCGCCGAGCAGCTCGAAGATGTCATGGCGGTCTTCGACAAGTGGGATCTCGATGCCGTGGTCATCGGGCAGGTCACCGACGACGGCTTCGTACAGGTTTTCGATGACGGAGAGCTGGTAGCCGACGTTCCGGCGCGGTCCCTGGCCGAGGAGGGACCGTGTTATGAGCGTCCTTTCGCTGTCCCAGAGCCGCCGCCGCCGATCAGTGCCGGCGAGCTGGCGTGTGATCTCCACGTCCATGACGTGCTGTTCTTGTTGCTACGTGATCCGACCGTCGCGTCCAAGCGATGGGTCTTTCAACAGTACGACCAGACGGTGCGTTTCAACACCGTGCAGCGCCCTGGAGGCGAGGCAGCCGTGATCTGGCTGAAGGAATACGGTAGCGACGCAGCAGTGGCGCTCTCGATCGACGGGAACCCTTGGTTTTCGGCGCTCGACGCGAAGCAGGGCGGCAAGCTTGCTGTAGCCGAGGCTTGTCGGAACGTCGCCTGCACCGGCGCCAAGCCGCTCGGCATTACCAACTGTCTGAATTTCGGTAGTCCGGAGGTCGAGGCTCGGATGGGCGAGTTCGCCGGCGCCGTAGAGGGTATGGCCGAGGCGTGCCTAGCCCTGGAGGTTCCCGTCACCGGCGGCAACGTATCGTTCTACAACGAGACCGCCGGGCAACCGATCTTGCCGACCACGGTGGTGGGCGCCGTGGGGCATCTGGGCCGCTACGATCGCAGCGTCGGCGCTGGATTCCGAGATCCCGGTGACAAGATTCTCTTGATCGACGGCGCCAACGCGGGTGATCCGGGGCTCGGTGGTAGCGCCTACGTACGCGTCGTGCACGGCGCACGGCGCGGTGCCGCACCAAGCATCGATCTCGATCAGGAGGCGCGCTTGCAACGGCTGCTGGTCGAGGCGGCGGGTGCGGAGATGTTGCGAAGTGCCAAAGATTGTAGCGACGGAGGACTGGCGGTGGCGCTTGCGGAGGCCTGCTTCGCGGTCGCCGACGGCGAGCGCACGGATCGCGGCCAGGCGTCGGCCGGTGAAGTTCCGGTGGAAGGCTTGCTTGGCGCGCACATAGAGCTTGACGGCAGCCCGCATGGCGACCATCACGCAGCGCTGTTCGGCGAAGCGCCAGGTCGCGTCGTGGTGACAACGCGGCCCGCCGACGCCGAGCGTCTGATCGCGCTCGGCGCGGCCTACGAATTGCCCGTTCGAGTGGTCGGCGAGGTGACCGCAGAGCCGAAGCTCAGCGTGTGGGTGGAGGACCGGCCGACGATCGAGCTAGGGGTGGACTTGCTCCATGCAGCGTGGGCGGGCGCCTTGGCAGCAGTGATGGAGCGCGCCTAGTGTGCGGCGTCTTCGGTATTACCGGGCATCGTGAGGCGAGTCGGATCGCCTATTTGGGCCTGTACGCGCTTCAACATCGCGGGCAAGAGAGCGTTGGCATTGCTTCCGTCGATGGCGGTGCGATGTTCGTCGAGCGCGGCATGGGCCATGTGGCGGATGTTCTCGACGAGGCTAGCCTCGATCGGTTACCCGGCCGTGGGGCGATCGGACACGTACGCTACTCGACCTCCGGCGCCAGCAAGCTACAAAACGCGCAGCCGATTCGTATCGGATCACGCCACGGGGCAATCGCAGTTGGCCACAACGGCAACTTGGTCAATGCCGATCTGCTCCGCGGGGCGCTCGAAGACAGCGGTGCGATCTTCACCTCCACCAGCGACACCGAGGTCATCCTCCACCTGTTCGCTCGCAGTGAGCAGGAAGACGTCGAGACCGCCCTCGTCGATGCCCTCAGCCGTGTCGAGGGCGCCTACAGCCTGACGGCGCTCACGCCATCGCTCTTGATCGGGGCGCGCGATCCCCTGGGCGTGCGTCCGCTGTCCATCGGTCATCTGGAGGGGGCATTGGTGCTCGCGTCGGAGACGACGGCGTTCGATCTGATCGGCGGCGAATATCTACGCGACCTCGCTCCCGGCGAAGTGGTTGCGCTGTCGCAAGAAGTGCGGGCCGAGGGCGAGCTACTCGATATCATCGCAGCGGGTCCCGGCGGGGCGGCTCCCGGCTACGTCTCACGGGCGCCGTGGCCAGCTGTCGCTGGTGCGAAGCATTGCATATTCGAGCATGTCTATTTCGCGCGCCCCGACGGCGTCCTCAACGGCGAGTCGGTGATGCGAGCCCGCAAGCAAATGGGCCGCTTCCTGGGTGCTCAGGCTCCGGTCGACGCCGATGTCGTAGTGCCGGTGCCCGACGGGGGTGTCTACGCCGCCCAGGGTTACTCGGAGGTCACCGGCATTCCGCTCGAGCTGGCGCTGATCCGCAACCACTATGTCGGGCGGACATTCATCGAGCCGCGGCAGTCGATTAGGCACTTTGGCGTGAAGGTAAAGCTCAACCCGGTCCGCGAGATGATCGCCGACAAGCGCGTCGTGTTGGTCGATGATTCGATTGTGCGTGGAACGACCAGCGGCAAGATCGTGGAGATGATGCGCAACTCCGGCGCCAGGGAGGTGCACTTCCGAGTGTCGTCGCCTCCCTACGTATCGCCGTGTTTCTACGGTATCGACACGCCGCACAAGCAGGAGTTGATCGCCGCCAACCATTCCCTCGACGAGGTGCGACGCCGGATCGACGCAGACTCTCTGGCGTATCTCAGCCTCGATGGCCTGCGCGAGTCTGTGACGGACGGTGGGCGCAAGTACTGCGTGGCTTGCTTCACGGGCGAATACCCTACGCCGCTGAGCGCGGAGGTAGCGTCTCAGCTGGAGCGCTTCGATCCGGTGGGCAACGGCCCGGCAGTGCCCGCGGCAGCCGGCGGCACCGGCTCACCTTGATCTTGGTGGCACGATTCGCCGACGGCCTGGAGGGCTCGTGTGACCGATAGGCCGCGCCTCACGTACCGCGATGCCGGTGTTGACCGCGCTGCGGCGGATCGGGCCAAGCAGCGGATATCCGAGCTGGCCAACAGTACCCGTACCGAGGCGGTGGTGGGTACCTTCGGTGCGTTTGGCGGCTGTTTCCGTCTCGAGCCCGGAGCCGATGGCGCGGTTCTGGTGGCCTCCGCCGACGGTGTCGGGACCAAGCTCAAGGTCGCGGTGATGGCCGGGATACACGACACCGTCGGCTACGATCTGGTGGCTCACTGCGCCGACGACATTCTTGCGCAGGGGGCCTTGCCCCTGTTCTTCCTCGATTATCTGGCGCTCGGTGAGATGGAGGCCGGAGTGGTAGAGCAGGTGGTCGAGGGCGTAGCGCGGGCCTGCCGCGACGTTGGTTGTGCCTTGCTCGGAGGCGAGACTGCCGAAATGCCGGACATGTACGCGGCCGGCGAGTATGACCTGGCTGGCTTCATCGTCGGCCAGGCGGTGAACGCGGAACCTCTAGAGGGTGTCGGCGTGCGCCCCGGCGATCGTCTTCTGGGGTTGGCTTCGAACGGGCTGCACACCAACGGCTATTCGCTCGTGCGCCGGATCCTGTTCGAGGTCGCCGGCATGGACGTCCACACACAGGTGCCGGAATGGGGACGAAGCGTCGCGGAGGAGTTGCTGCGGCCGCATCGCTCTTACGTCGCGGCGCTACGACCGGCGCTCCGGCGAGGCGACGTGGAGGGCCTGGCCCACGTCACGGGCGGGGGTATACCAGGCAACCTGCCGCGTGTCCTACCGGTCAGCTGCGGGGCGCGGCTCGATACCACTGCGTGGGAGGTGCCTGCTGTATTCACGACGTTGGCGCATCTTGGGGGTGTTCCCGACGACGATATGTGGGCGACGTTCAACATGGGGATCGGCATGATCGCCGTTGTGCGCGCTGAGCGCGTTGCATCGTTGACCGCGGAATGGGAACAGGCCGGCGAAGAGGTCTTCGAGATCGGTGAGGTGGTGGCCGGGGACGGCGTCGCGCGTTGAGGCTCGGAGTGCTGATTTCCGGTCGGGGCTCTAACATGGTTGCCATCGCCCGAGCCTGCGAGCCAGCCAGTTATCCAGCGCACATAGCCATCGTCATCTCCAACCGGCCGCAAGCGATCGGGTTGGTGCGCGCCCGAGAGCTCGGGTTGAAGACTGCAGTGGTCGACCACCGTGACCACGAGAACCGGGCAGACTTCGAGACCGCACTCCTCGAGTTGTTGCGGGCTGAGGGTGTCGAGCTAGTTTGCTTGGCGGGGTTCATGCGTTTGCTGACCACACAGTTCGTCGACGCGTTTCCGCAACGCATCCTCAACGTGCATCCGTCGCTGCTGCCCGCCTTCCCCGGGCTGGACGCGCAGCGGCAGGCTACTGAGTACGGAGTGCGGTACTCGGGCTGCACAGTTCACCTGGTCAACGCCGAGTTGGATGCTGGGCCGATCGTCTGCCAGAGCGTGGTGGCGATCGAGCCTGGCGACACGGAGAATGTTCTCGGCGCCAGGATCCTCGAGCAGGAGCATCGACTCTATCCCGAAGCGATACGCTTGTTCGCGGAGGATCGTGTGCGCATCGTCGGCCGGTGTGTCGAGATCCGGCCTACGCTCTAGCGTTCCCCAGGGGGGCGCGCCGTAGTATTACGAGCTCAGGGAGCTAGCGTGTCGTTCCCATCGGTCAATGAACAGATGGACCTGCTACGCCAGGGTGTCGTGGACCTGGTTAGCGAGGAGGAGCTCGTCGCCAAGCTCGAGGGCTCGCGGCAGCGTCGCACGCCCCTGGTGGTCAAGGTCGGGTTCGATCCGTCGGCGCCGGACATCCATCTTGGCCACACCGTGGTCATGCGGAAGATGAAGCAGTTCCAAGATCTCGGCCACGAGGTGGTGTTCGTCGTGGGGGACTTCACGGGCATGATCGGCGACCCATCGGGTCGCTCCAAGACCCGGCCCCAGCTCACGCCTGACGAGATCCAGGCGAACGCCGACACCTATCGTCGCCAGGCCTTCCGCATTCTCGATACAGAGCGCTCGCGAACCGAGTTCAACTCGACCTGGCTGAACAAGCTCGGAGCCCCGGGGATTATCCGCCTGGCGGCCAAGTACACCGTGGCGCGGATGATGGAGCGGGACGATTTCAAGAAGCGCTACGAGAGCCAGCAGCCAATCGCCATCCACGAGTTCCTCTACCCGCTGGCACAGGCCTACGACTCGGTGGCGCTCGAGGCGGATGTCGAGATGGGCGGCACCGACCAGCTTTTCAATCTGCTGGTAGGACGCGACATAATGCGCGAGCACGGTATGGAGCCGCAGGTGGTCATCACCATGCCGTTGCTGGTTGGCACCGACGGCGTCGACAAGATGAGCAAGTCGCTGGGCAACTACATTGCCATCGAGGATCCGCCCAACGAGATGTACGGCAAAGTGATGTCGCTATCGGACGACACCATGTGGACCTACTGGCAGCTGTGTACGTCGCTGCGGGACGATGAGGTCGCAGCGCTGCAAGGCGATGTGGACAACGGGTCATCGCATCCGAAGGCAATCAAGCAGCGGCTCGCACGTACTGTCGTTGCCGACTACTACGACGACGCGACTGCGGTGACCGCCGAGACGGAGTTCGAGCGAGTGTTCGCGGCGCGTCAGCTTCCCACCGACATGCCGGAGCACCGCGTCGAGGCTTCCGAGGCGGTATGGATCGTCGAGGTGATGCGTGGCTGTGGCTTCGCATCATCCAACGGCGAAGCGCGGCGCCTCATCAAGCAAGGAGCAGTTTCGCTAGACGGCGATCGTGTTGGCGACGAGGCTGCGCTAGTACCGCCAGATGGAGTGGAGCGCGTGCTCAAGGTCGGCAAGCGGCGATTCGCACGCCTGGTGGTCGGCCCGTGAACGCGAGGTTGCCGGGGCCGGCAACCGAGATCGCCTGCGTCTTTCCGGTAGCTTCGGGCGCACGGTGGACGATGGGTTGGTGAGTTCTTGACCATCTGCGGCTTGCGGCAGCCGCCGAGACTGCTACAATTGCCGCCTGTCTCAGGGAGCACTGTGCTTCAGCGAGGCCACCACGGTTTAACCGCCGTGGGTTCCTGCGCTCTGAAGTCAGTAGTCGGGAGGTCGACAGCCCTTTCGGCGACCCCGGTTCTTTGAAAACTGAATAGCGTGCACATGCCTGCAACGACCTGATCTGTGCGGAGCAAACCTCTTCAAACTGGAGAGTTTGATCCTGGCTCAGAACGAACGCTGGCGGCGTGCCTAACACATGCAAGTCGCGCGAGAAAGTTCCCTTCGGGGAGCGAGTAAAGCGGCGGACGGGTGAGTAACGCGTGGGTAACGTACCCTTCGGTGGGGAATAACTCAGGGAAACCTGGGCTAATACCGCATATCCTCCACGGAGGAAAGATTGCCTCTGTTTCAAGCAATCGCCGAAGGAGCGGCCCGCGTCCCATTAGCTTGTTGGTGGGGTAATGGCCTACCAAGGCAACGATGGGTAGCCGGCCTGAGAGGGCGATCGGCCACACTGGGACTGAGACACGGCCCAGACTCCTACGGGAGGCTGCAGTGG